>Ga0209487_1000639_pt1 | contig 31216 bp, 29 predicted proteins | sample Poulit2012_FD_187524 | JGI IMG/M metagenome (GOLD analysis project Ga0209487, IMG submission 187524) | Agricultural soil microbial communities from Georgia to study Nitrogen management - Poultry litter 2012 (SPAdes) (version 2) | ecosystem: Environmental > Terrestrial > Soil > Agricultural land...
CGGCGGGGCCACTGCGGGCTGTACTGCAGGTTCAACTGCCGGACTGCTACGAGCGGACGGCACGCTCGCTACGCGCGCACTACGGGCGGGCAGCTCGGCTCCCCCCGCGGTCCGCGGCTGCCGCGCGAACGGTTCATCCCCTGACCGAATCCGGCGCAGCGGACCCAGCCATCCGCTGTTAGCACATCAATGCGCCCCTTACAGCAATACACAGCTGTGGATATTGCTGTGGACGGCCGTGGACAGACGACAAATATCGGTGGACCGCACCAGCCTGATCCGTGGGTAGCGTCCGTGGAGAAACCCTGCATCCACACAACTCCCGTGGCTCTGTGCACAGCGGTGAACACCTCATGCACACCCGCGAGCTGGCGCTGACCTGCGACAACAGCCTTTGTCCCCAGGATCCCCAAGACCGAAGACGATGATGACACTTATCTATTGGCTCAGGGTGTGAACAACCAACAACTACCCGAGCCAGCCACTGACCCCTTCATCGAGCACGAACCTTGTATCGCCGGCTGCCCACCTACCCGGCCCACGTACACAACCCGGAATCCGCCGTCGGCCCTCCACCGGATCACATCCGCAAGTGCCCACCGCACTACATCCCTGTCACTATGATCGAGGGACTGCGGTGGACTACGGTCACACCCCAGCACCAGTTAGGGCCGTCCGGCCCGCACCGATCATTTCCTCAGGAGGGCCGACATCGTGAAGTTCAGGGTGGAGCGAGATGTCTTGGCCGACGCCGTCACCTGGACCGCACGCACCCTCCCCACCCGGCCCCCCGTACCCGTTCTTGCTGGTGTGATGCTGGATGCCCAGACCGATGGGACCCTGCGCCTTTCCACCTTCGATTACGAAGTCTCCGCACGCGCCTCGGTTCCCGCCGAGGTCAGTGAACCCGGCACGGTCCTGGTGTTGGGCCGGCTCCTGGCCGAGATCTCCCGGTCTTTGCCGAACAAGCCGATCGATGTGCATCTGGATGGCAACAAGGTCGAACTGCGGTGTGGCTCGGCTCGGTTCACGCTGCTCACGATGCCCACTGGGGAGTACCCCGAACTCCCGGCGATGCCGGACCATCAGGGCTCGATCGACGGCGGAACGTTCGCTGAAGCGATCAACCAGGTAACCATTGCCGCCGGTAAGGACGAGACCCTGCCGCTGCTCACCGGCGTCCGGATGGAGATCGAGGGCGACAAGCTCACCTTGTTGGCTACCGACCGGTACCGCTTGGCGATGCGGCAGGTGAACTGGTCACCCGCTTCACCGTCGGTGGAGCAGGTGGCATTGGTACGTGCCCGCACGCTGTCCGACGTCGCCCGGAACATGGCCGGCGCGGGGTCGGTGGATATCTCCCTGGCCGAAGGCGCCGACATCGTTGGCTTCGAGGCCGGCGGACGGCGCACCACCAGCTTGTTGGTCGACGGGGAATACCCTCCGGTGCGGCGCCTGTTCCCGGATTCCACCAGCACCCACACGGTGACGAACACCGCCGAGTTGATCGAGGCCGCCAAACGGGTGTCCTTGGTCGCTGAGCGCAACACCCCGATCAGGTTGAGTTTCTCTGAGGGGCAGGTGGTGCTCGAAGCCGGGCAGGGCGACGATGCGCAAGCTTCCGAGGCGTTGGAGTCGGTGCTCGAGGGCGAAGAGATCACCACCGCGTTCAATCCGCAGTACCTGCTGGACGGCCTCGGGGCCTTGGGCACCGAGTACGTCCGACTGTCCCTGAATCACCCCACCAAGCCGGTGCTGATGACCGGTCAGGACGAATTGCAGGGCGAGGACCACGCCGATGAGTTCCGCTACCTGCTGGTGCCGATCCGGTTCGCCGGCTGACCACATCCGGGTGAGCAGCACCGGCCGGGAGCGACCGCAGCCCGCCGGTGCCGCGCGAACATTCGTCCTGCGGCGAGGGTCATGTACGTCTCTGATCTGGCTCTGACCGATTTCCGCTCCTACCACCACGTGGTGCTGTCCCTGGAGCCGGGCATCACTGCGCTGGTGGGCGCCAACGGTCAGGGCAAGACGAATCTGGTCGAGGCCATCGCCTACCTCTCGACGTTCAGTTCCCACCGGGTGGCCGGCGACCAGGCACTGGTACGCCACGGCGCCCAACGTGCGGTGGTGGCCGCCAAAGTCATGCGCGCCGATCGGCCCCGGGTACTGGAGTTGGAGATCGTCTCCGGCAAAGCCAACCGGGCGCGGATCAACCGGTCCCCCGTCAGCCGTGCGCGGGAGCTGTTGGGGCACCTGCGCACCGTGTTGTTCGCTCCGGAGGATCTCGCCCTGGTCAAGGGCGACCCGGACGGTCGGCGCCGGTTCCTGGATGAGTTGTTGATCCAGCGGGAGGCCAAACTCGCCGCAGTACGTACTGACTACGACCGCATCATCCGGCAGCGCAACGCGTTACTGAAGTCGGCCGGTGCTGCCCGGCGCGGTAGCGGCGGCAGTGATCTGCGCACGCTGGACGTGTGGGATGAGAAAGCGGCTGCGGCCGGTGCTGAACTGATCGCCGCGCGGGTACGCACCGTGCGCGATCTGCGTCCGCACGTCCAGGCCGCCTATGACGCCATCGCCGACGGCAAGGACCCGGCGCTGCTCACCTATCGTTCCTCGCTGTTGGAACACGCGGGATTACCCGAGCAAGGCAACTCGGGGCAGGACAACTCGGGGCAGGACGACGACGCAGAAGCCTCGCTCACCGACGTCACCTTGGTCCAAGCCCGCCTGGTGGAGGCGATGTCCCGCCTGCGCGCCCGGGAGATCGAACGCGGCGTGAGCCTGGTGGGCCCGCACCGGGACGATCTACTGCTGGCCCTGGGCGAGTTGCCCGCCCGCGGCTATGCCAGTCACGGGGAGTCGTGGTCCTTCGCGCTCGCGCTGCGGTTGGCGTCCTACGAGTTACTGCGAACCGAGGACACCTTCGAGGCCGACGGCGAACCGGTGCTTATCCTCGATGATGTGTTTGCCGAACTGGATTCCGGGCGGCGCGCACGGTTGGCGCAGATGGTCTCATCGGCCCAACAGGTGCTGATCACCGCCGCCGTGGCCGGTGACGTCCCCGAGGAACTCCAGGGCGCTCGCATCGACGTTGCGGACGGGACGGCGACCCGTGTCCGCTGACCGACCGCGATCTGAGCCCGACCAGCACCCCGGTGGGACGGACCCGCAGGATCCCCGTGGCGCGAGCGGTCAGGATCCCGGTGGCAGGCGCGGGCAGAATCCCAACGCGGCGCCCGGACTCGGCGCGGGGCAGCCCGGCGAGTCGGGCTCCGCGCCGCCGGCACGTTCCGCGCCAGGATCTCCGGCCCCACGCGACGGGGGCGTCCCGCCGGAGTCCGCGCCGCCCGCCGATGTGGACGATCCGGCCCAGCTCGCTCTGAACCGGGCACGGGAGGCCGCCCGGGCCAAGGGTCTCCACCGCGGTCGGCCGCGGCCGGGGCGAACCGGGGCCCCGCGACGTGCAGGGCCGGGGCACCCGGGCGCCGTCACGGGCTCGGGTCGGGACCCGCAACTGCTGGGTGACACCGCCGCGGAATTGAGCCGGGTGCTGGGATGGCACCAACCGCTCTCGGTGGGCGGTGTGGTGGGGCGTTGGGCGGACGTGGTGGGCCCGCAGATCGCCGAGCACTGCACCCCGGAAACCTTCATCGACGGCGATTTGGTGGTGCGGGCCGATTCCACCGCGTGGGCCACCCAGATCCGACTGTTGCTGCCCCAGCTCGAGCGCCGGCTCGCCGAGGAGGTGGGCGAGGGCGTGGTCACCTCCATCCAGGTGCTCGGACCGGGCGGCCCCACGTGGCGTAAGGGTCCGCGCAGCGTCCGCGGGCGCGGGCCACGGGATACCTACGGGTGATCGGGTTACCCGCCCCGACCGACCCCGGTGCTTGTTGTACACACCACCCGAACCCAGGTGTGGATATGCCTGTGGATATTTCGTGTTCGGAGCCATTTCACGGTAGAATTGAGCGACCCGTCCGGGGGGCTGTGCGCCCTCGTCCATGGCGTCATGCCGTGGAAGTTGCCTGCGGCTGGATCGCGGCGTGACGCGGACTGACGATGTGAAGAGGAGTTCCAGGACGAGTGGCTGATCAGACGAGTGTGCCGGAACCGCAAAACGACGTTCCTTCACCGAACGCTCCGGACCCGGCAGGCTCCGAATACGGCGCAGCCAACATCACGGTCCTGGAGGGCTTGGAGGCGGTCCGTAAACGCCCGGGCATGTACATCGGCTCCACCGGCGAGCGCGGATTACACCATCTGGTCTACGAAGTGGTGGACAACTCCGTCGATGAGGCGATGGCCGGCTACAGCGACCGGATCGACGTAACCATCCTGGCCGACGGGGGCGTGCGCGTGGCCGACAACGGCCGCGGCATCCCGGTCGATGTGATGCCGGGGGAGGGCAAACCCGCAGTCGAGGTGGTGCTGACCACGCTGCACGCCGGCGGAAAGTTCGGCGGCGGCGGGTACGCCGTCTCCGGCGGGTTGCACGGGGTGGGTGTCTCGGTGGTGAACGCACTGTCCTCCCGGCTGGAGGTGGAAATCCGCCGACAGGGATACGCGTGGCGCCAGACGTACCAGTACGGCGAACCCCAGACCGAGCTGCAGCGCGGCGAACCTACCGACGCTCAGGGCACCACGGTGACGTTCTGGCCGGATGCGGAGATCTTCGAGACCACCTTCTTCGACTTCGAGACGCTGCGCTCGCGCTTCCAGCAGACCGCGTTCCTCAACAGCGGGCTGACGATCAGCCTGCACGACAAGCGCGAGGAGGATGTGGAGGACGAGGTCGCCGGGCCCGCCCACGAGCCGGTGGAGGGGGAGGAACGCACCCGGTCGGTGGTGTACCGCTACGACGGCGGACTGGTCGACTACGTGCACCACCTGAACTCCGCCAAGGGTGCCGACATCATCCACCCCGAGGTCATCTCCTTCGCCACCGAGGACCCGGAGCGCGTCATCGCCCTGGATATCGCGATGCAGTGGACCGGCGCGTACTCCGAGAGCGTGCACACCTACGCGAACATGATCAACACCTCCGAGGGCGGCACCCACGAGGAGGGCTTCCGCTCCGCGCTCACCACCCTGATCAACCGGTACGCCCGGGACAAAGGGTTGTTGAAGGAACGAGATGACAACCTCACCGGTGAGGACGTTCGGGAAGGCTTGACCGCCGTCATCTCCATCAAACTCGGTGAACCGCAGTTCGAGGGTCAGACGAAGACCAAACTCGGCAATACCGAGGCGCGCACCTTCACCCAGAAGGTGGTCTTCGACCAACTGGGCGACTGGTTGGAGTCCCACCCCAACGAGTCCCGCGACATCATCCGCAAGGCCATCCAGGCGTCCGCTGCTCGGTTGGCTGCCCGCAAGGCCCGTGAGGCCACCCGGCGCAAGGGGCTGCTCGAGGGAGCCGGACTGCCCGGAAAGCTCAAGGACTGCTCCAGCAGGGACCCGTCGCGCTCGGAGATCTTCATCGTGGAGGGTGACTCCGCCGGCGGGTCCGCGGTGCAGGGGCGTAACCCGGAGACGCAGGCGATCCTGCCGATCCGGGGAAAGATTCTGAACGTGGAGAAGGCCCGCATCGACAAGGCCCTGGCGAACCAGGAGGTCCAGGCCCTCATCACCGCGTTCGGCACCGGCATCGGTGAAGAATTCGACATCACCAAGCTCCGGTACCACAAGATCGTGCTGATGGCCGATGCCGACGTGGACGGTCAGCACATCCAGACGCTGCTGCTCACGCTGCTGTTCCGGTACATGCGCCCGCTGATCGAGGGCGGGTTCGTCTACCTGGCCCAACCGCCGCTGTACCGCCTGAAGTGGACCAACGCCGAACACCAGTACGTCTACTCCGACCGGGAGCGCGATGCCCTGGTGGCCGAGGGAACGGCGAAGGGATGGCGGCTGCCGAAGGAAAGCGGCATCCAGCGCTACAAGGGCTTGGGCGAGATGAATTACCGGGAACTGTGGGACACCACGATGAACCCCGACACCCGCACCTTGCGCCAAGTGACCCTGGGCGAGGCCGCGGCCGCCGATGAGATCTTCACGGTTCTCATGGGTGAGGACGTCGAATCCCGGCGTTCATTCATCCAACGCAACGCCCGCGACGTCCGCTTCCTGGACATCTGAGCCGCACCACCCTGCCCCGCATCGTTGATCCGGCCCCGACCGAAGGACCTGTGTGACCGAGCAAACCCCCACCACTGACCGCATCGAGCAGGTGGACCTGCAACTGGAAATGCAGCGCTCCTACCTCGACTACGCGATGAGCGTCATCGTCGGCCGGGCGCTGCCCGATGTGCGCGACGGGCTCAAACCGGTGCACCGGCGCGTGTTGTACGCGATGTACGACGGCGGCTACCGACCGGACTCGGGGTTCTCCAAGTGTTCCCGGGTCGTCGGGGACGTGATGGGCCAGTTCCACCCCCATGGCGACTCGGCGATCTATGACGCGCTGGTGCGCCTGGTGCAACCCTGGTCGATGCGCTACCCGCTGGTGGCCGGTCAGGGGAACTTCGGCTCTCCGGGTGATGACGCCGCCGCAGCCCCCCGGTACACCGAGTGCCGGATGGCGCCGCTGGCCATGGAGATGGTCCGGGACATCGACAAGGCCACGGTCGATTTCGGGGACAACTACGACGGACGCACCCAGGAGCCGCTGGTGCTGCCGGCCCGGTTCCCCAACCTGCTGGTCAACGGCTCGGCCGGGATCGCCGTCGGGATGGCCACCAACATCCCCCCGCACAACCTGCGCGAAGTCGCCTCCGGTGTGCAGTGGCTGCTGGAGAATCCCGACGCCAGCGCCGAGGAGCTCCTCGCAGCGCTGATGCAGCGGATCAAAGGCCCCGACTTCCCCACCGGTGCGCAGATCCTGGGCACCAAGGGAATTCACGAGGCCTACCGCACCGGGCGGGGTTCGATCACCATGCGCGCGGTGGTCGAGGTGGAGGAGATCCAGGGCCGCACCTGCCTGGTGGTCACCGAACTGCCCTACCAGGTCAACCCCGACACCCTGGCGGCCAAGATCGCCGACCTGATCCGGGACGGGCGCATCCAGGGCATCGCCGACATCCGTGATGAGACCTCCGGCCGCGCCGGGCAGCGGCTGGTCATCGTGCTCAAGCGCGACGCGGTGGCCAAGGTCGTGCTGAACAACCTGTACAAGCAGACCCAACTGCAGACCACCTTCGGGGCGAACATGCTCGCCCTGGTCGACAACGTGCCCCGCACCCTGAGCCTGGACGCCTTCATCCGGCACTGGGTGGAGCACCAGGTGGACGTCATCGTGCGCCGCACCCAGTGGCTGCTGCAACGCGCCGAGGACCGGATCCACATCTTGCGCGGGCTGATCAAGGCCCTGGACGCACTCGATGAGGTCATCGCGTTGATCCGTGCCTCGCGCACCGTGGACGTGGCCCGCACCGGATTGATGGACCTGCTGGATATCGACCAGATCCAGGCCAACGCGATCCTGGAGATGCAACTTCGCCGGCTGGCCGCGCTGGAACGTCAGAAGATCCTCGATGAGCACGCCGAACTGGAACGGGAGATCGCCGACTACCGCGACATCCTCGCCTCCCCGGAGCGGCAGCGCAGCATCGTGGGGGCCGAACTGGCCGAACTGGTGGACAAGTACGGTGACGAACGCCGTTCCCACATCCTCCCCTACGACGGCGACCTGTCCATGGAGGACCTCATCCCCGAGGAAGAGGTCGTGGTCACTATCACCCGTGGGGGCTACGCCAAACGCACCAGGGTGGATGCCTACCGCACCCAGCACCGCGGCGGTAAGGGCGTGCGCGGGGCGCAACTGCGCGGCGACGACGTGGTGGAACACTTCTTCGTCACCACCACCCACCACTGGCTGTTGTTCTTCACCACACTCGGGCGGGTGTACCGCGTGAAGGCCTATGAAGTGCCCGAGGGCGGGCGCGACGCCAAGGGTCAGCACGTGGCGAACATGCTCGCCCTGCAGCCCGAGGAACGGGTCGCCGAAATCCTGGACATCACCGACTACGACCAGGCGGACTACCTGGTGCTGGCGACCAAGCGCGGGCTGGTGAAGAAGACCCGCCTTTCCGACTACGACTCCGCGCGCACCGGCGGTGTGATCGCCATCAACCTGCGCGATAACGGTGAGGGGCCCGATGAGGTCGTCGCCGCCCGGCTGGTCAACGCCGGTGACGATCTCCTGCTCGTCTCCCGCAAGGGCCAGTCACTACGGTTCACCGCGAGCGACGAGGCCCTGCGGCCCACCGGCCGGGCAACATCCGGGGTGACCGGGATGAAGTTCCGCGGCGATGACTCCTTGCTCTCGATGGACGTGGTGCGGGATGAGGGCGACGACCTGTTCGTGGTCACCGAAGGCGGCTTCGGCAAGCGCACCGCCGTCAGTGAGTACCGCCGTCAGGGCCGCGGCGGCCTGGGCATCAAGGTGGCCAACCTCGTGGAGGAGCGCGGTGACCTGGTCGGCGCCCTCATCACCGATGACGACGACGAGGTGCTGCTGATCATGGAGCGCGGCAAGATCGTGCGCTCGGCGGTGAACGAGGTCACCCGCACCGGCCGCACCACCCAAGGTGTGACCTTTGCCAAGCCGGACCCGGGCGACCGGATCATCGGACTGGCCCGCAACCTGGAGTTGCGCGCCGACGTGGGCGAGGCTGAAGGTGAGGACGATGATGACGGCGAGGCTCAGGAAGAGGAATCTATGCCTGCAAGTGACGATGGCGTAACGTCGTCGCAGGATAGGGCAGCGGGAGGGGCTGCCTCGGCGAGTGATAATCCGGACGAAGGACACTGATGAGCGACACCAGCGGCACCACCACCGGCCCGGTCCGCACCACCGCTTTCCCGCAGACCGCCACGGCACAGCCACAGGCCCAGGGTGCGCAGGGCAACCGCCCGCCGTCGCACCCGCCCGCCGTACAGCAGCCGCATCCGGGCGGTCAGCAGCATCCGGGTGGTCAGCAGCACTCGGGCGGCGGGCAGCCGCATCCGGGTGGCGGGCAACAGTACCCCGGCGGCGGACAGCCGCAGCACCCGGCGGGCACCCCCACGGCGCAACGGCCCGCAGCGACGAGTGCGGATCGTCCAGCGCGCCCTGCCGGCCGCGGGACCGGTCCTCGACGGGTGCGGCTGGCTGTTTCTCGGGTAGATCCCTGGTCGGTGATGAAGTTGGCGTTCCTGTTGTCGATCGCCATCGGCATCGGCATCGTGGTCGCCACCGCCGTGGTGTGGTGGGTCTTGAACCAGATGGAGGTCTTCGCCCAGATCCGGGGGTTGTTGGAGGAAGCCGAGGCAATGGCCCAGTTCGGCCCGTTGCTGGAGTACTTGGAATTCTCCCGGGTGATGAGTGTGGCGACGGTGGTAGCGATCATCGATATCGCCCTTATCACCGCGATTTCCACCTTGGGCGCGTTCGTCTACAACATCGTCGCGGCGATGGTGGGCGGGCTGCACCTGACCCTCACCGACGACTGAGGATGCGGACCGGGTCCCGCATGTGCGAGATTTCGTCAGTTGGGCGGCCGCGCTGCCCGCGGGCAGCCCAGGTGTGATGAGGCTCGCAGGATGCCGTTTTGGTTCCACGGTCGCCCCTGGGGTAGTCTCAATCGGCGTCCACTTCATCGTGGACGCACACGTGTGAGGGCCTATAGCTCAGACGGTTAGAGCGCTTCCCTGATAAGGAAGAGGTCGCTGGTTCGAGTCCAGCTAGGCCCACCATCGCCCGGCAACGGAAGGTGAGGACGATGAAGAAGTGGTTTCTGATCGCGCTCGGACTGATCGCCGCCGGCCTGGTGCTGCGCCAGGTGCAGGAAGACCGTTCTGGCCGGGAAGTCTGGCAGGACGTCACCGACCCGATGCCCTGAACCAAGCGAAACGGCTCAGGGCGACAGTGTCCTGAGTACCCGTCCAGCGTCCGACTGCTGAGCGGATTTCTCCACACGGGTATGTGATGGCCCGGCCATCACCACCAGGGGCCATGGCGCAATTGGTAGCGCACCTGCTTTGCAAGCAGGGGGTTGCGGGTTCGAGTCCCGCTGGCTCCACCATAAACTGCATGAATTCAACGTTCCGGCGGGCCGGGGTGGCAACACTTTCGGGCTGGATGCTGCATGAGTAGTACCAGCGTGCAGTCGCTCAGCCCCAGGACCGAGACTCCGGCCGGGTTTTTACGGGGAGAGCGACCGACCACAGAGGGTCAGTGTGCCTAAGCGAAAGTAAGCACCCTGCTATTCCCAGTTATACACATAAGCGGGAATAGCGTAGGTGGTCTTCCCACTTGATTGGGAGCGAGGACGATGACTAGGCGCAACCAGGATCAGGGCTTTCCAGCCCACGACTACGAGAAGGTCCAGTGGCGGCCCGCCTCCGGGCGGCGCCCAGAGATTGACGCCTACCTTGCCTCCATCCCTCGGGCGGCCTCCCCTCCCTGCAGCAATCGGTGACGCTTCCGCCAAACGTGGTGGCACTATTGCGTCCCGTACAGCGGTGTTCCCGTAGGTGGTCGACAACTGGCATCGTTTGGTGCCATAATGGCACCATGAGACGGATGAACCTGCGAGACGTGCCTGAGGATGTGTATGTGGCGCTAGTTCAGGCGGCCGAGGCCAACCGGCAGTCGCTGTCGGCGTTCGTCGTCGAGCGGCTCACCGAGGTCGCGAGGGTGACGCGCCTCGATGACTATGTCGCGTCGTACCAGCCCCCTGAGGGGAGCGGTGTAACCACCGAGGACGCGGCCACCGCGGTACGCCAAGTGCGCGAGGCCTCATGACCCTCGCCGTTGTCGACGCTTCCGCTCTGGTCGCCTTCTATGCGGCCGACGATCCGCAACGGGAGGCAGTTGCAGCTCGCTTGGCGGCTGGTGACGCGCTGTTCGCACCGGCTCACTTAGACGCCGAGATCGTGTCAGCACTGCGCGGCCTGAGCCGGCCGAATGCCACGCTGCGGGCGTCGGTCCCGGCGGCGTTGCGGCACCTTGCGGGTTTCCCCATCCGGCGCATGCCGTTGGCACCGCTGCTACAGCGGATCTGGGAGTTGCGCGAGAACCTTACCGCTTACGACGCGGCGTACGTGGCCTTAGCCGAGCGGTTGGACGGCAATCTGATTACGTGTGACAGGAAGTTTGCCGGGGCAAGCGGCCCGCACTGCTCATTCGAACTCATCACCTGACTGCTCGTCCTCGACGGCGGATCCTCATCAGAAGCGCCCTATGTTCGACCCGGAGAGGGACACACCCCCGGTGACGCCTCTCGTCGACGGCGACCGCGCTCAGCGTGCCTGGTGCGGCCTAATGCTCTGGGGACAACTCGTCGCGCTAAACGTCAGAGAAGGCCGCGGCGCAACCCAGGAGGAGAGCGTCGCGATCGCCAAGCGAGCTGGCTACCGCGACGGCCGCGCCTGGAACAACTGGACGGGGTGGAGGAAGGGCGAGGACGGCGGGCGTTGGGCCACCGCTGTCGGCCTGGGACACCTGCGTCAGTACTTCGAGACTGTCGATAGGGCCATGCTCGAGGACTTGGGCAACGCCTCTGTTTCCGATGGTCGAGTTACTGCCGTTCATCCGAACTAGGTGGGTTCTGTTGATGCTGCACTCCGGTCGTCCGCTCCCGGATGATCCAGGCTGCCCTGCCACCGCTTCCCACTGTCCTGGTTTTCGTTAGACGGATTTGTCATGGCGAACGATCAGGTCCAGAAGTGGGCCGATGAGGCCGAGGCCGGCTACGACGTCGAGAAATTGAAGCGGCGGGGTCGGGTCCGGCCCGACGAGGAGCGGAACCTATGCAGGTGATCACCGTGCGCCTGACAACCGAGGAGATCGAGGCCCTCGACTCTTACGCCTCGCGCGAGCAACTGTAACTGCCCGTCTGGGCAGCCCTGCCACAACCTCACGGGATGCGGTGGTGGAGCCGATGACCGCAGCACACACGACCTCGACGGAAGTCCAGCCGCCCCTCACCCCAGACCACCGCCTCACCATCAACCACCACACCCGGGCGGCAAGCTTTCCGTGGCCTCGTCGATGCGACCGGTAGTTACCAACTTGGCTGGGCGATGGTCCTCATCGGTTTCATCGTGACCGGCTCGTTGGCGTTGCTGCGCCATGATTGGGTACCAGCGGGCGCCCCGGCTTCGGCCACGGGTTGGAAAGGACGTCACGCTACGCCGAACGGCTCACCGCGGGCCCGGCGTGAGGGCCCTGGCCCTGACGTTCTTGCCGATAGCGCCGACCCTTGCCCGATAGCCGTTAGGATGCCTTCGCGCGTTCATGGCACGCAGTAACCCGCCCGTACCGACCGAATCGAGGATCCCTCCTGTCAATGCCCGCAAAACCCGGTAGGAAGCACTGGTATGCCAGAGCCGCGGTGTGCTCAGCCGTGCTGGCCGTGTCGCTCACCGGATGCGCCGGCGCCGAACGTGACCGCCTCGAGGACGAGGTCGCTGCCGCAAGCACCGATCCCGAACGTGGTGCCGAGCACGTCATCCTCGCCCTGACCGATGTGCCGCATCCCGGCATCTTCCAGTTCGGGTTACCCGACGACGACGTGATCCGTCAGGCCGCGCAGGTGGTGTCCGTCGATTTCGATGAGGTATTCGCCATGTCCGCACACTGGATGGTCGGGGCGGGCGACCCTGCCTGGCAGGAGGCGGATTATCGCGACCTGGAATCGGCCCTGGACCGGTTGCTCATCGAACCTACGGCGCGCCCCCCGCTGGCCCGGGCGGTGGCCACCTGGCTCGATCCCCGGCTGCCGGAGACGCCCGCGGAAGTGAGTGAACAGGAACCTTTCGACGTGGAGGATGCCCGTCTCCTCGCTGGCTGGCGGATGCTTGAGAGGTGGTTACCTGCCAGGCAGGACGACGACGTCAGTCACGCCTGGGACCGGGCGCTGGCGCTGGCCTCATTGGAGGTGGCCGAAGAGCGAGCCCGGGCCGAAACCTCCGATGGTGATGAGCCCTGGGCGCTGGCCATCCCGGCCTACCGCGGTTCGCAACTGGCCGCTGAGGAGGAGTTCTACGAGAGCCAGGAGACCAGGACGCAGTCCCGGCGTGACGACACCCCGCCGTCCTGGCCCTGGGAGACGGTCGTGACCGAGGAGATCCTGTTCGCACGCTGGTTGGATCAGGCACCGCACGACCTGGCTGCGATGGCAGTCCAGGAACCGCCAGAGTGGCCGGGCAGCGCAGAGGTGGTTGAACTCTGGCGCGAGGGTGCCGAGGTGAGTGATCACCCCGACGCCCATGCGGTACGGGACGCGCTCCGCGCCTGGCTCGAGGAAGAGCGCCTGGCGGAAGCCTACGAGGAGAGCCCCCTCCTCCGGGCCCGCGAGCACGTCACTGCACCGTTGAACCCGCTGTCACGCACCCACGACTGGCGACCCCCGTTGTTTCCCGAGGGAGAGGCCAGGCAGTCGTGATCGAAACGAGCACACCGGCTACCCGCACCCGAGCAGTGACCACGGCGCCCCGGGCAGGCGTGCGGGGTTGGTTACGCCGCCGGTTCCGCACCGGTGGGCTCACCCTCGCCGCCGTCCTGCTGACCGCGTGCTCCGCACAGGCAGGCGATCTGGACCCCGAGGTTGCCCGGGCGGCGAGCGATCCCGGCCCGGATGGGTTGAACGAAGCTGCTTTCGACTTCGCCACGAACGTCGAACCGGCCGAACTCTACGACCTGGTGCTTGGTGAACAGATCGACCCGGAACTGGGCGGGCGCATCGTGGCCGAGGGTCTGGGACGGTACGTGGCACATTCCGGACGCGAGGTTGACGAAGGCAGGGACTCTTACCGGGCACTGCAAGGCTTGATGGATCTCTTCCACGAGGAGGAGCACGGCCGGTTCTATTCGATGCCGGACGAACTACGCCGGGCCATGGCAATCGCGCTGGTCAGCGACCCGGACAACCTGGTGTCCGCCTACCGGGTTCGCTACCTGCACGCATTGAGCAATCGGACAGTGCCAGAACTCCTGCGAGACGACGTTGCAGCCCGGATCATGCTCGAAGGTGCACATGGGCTGCAAGCCACCCAGTTGGCCGAACTCATCGAACACCATCTCAACGCTGATGGCACCATCGAACTCACCGATTACCAGGACACTCACCTGCGGCGGCTGGAGCTAGCAGGGGCGGTTTACCAGGTCCTCACGATCCGCGCCGAGTTCGCCGACGTCGAGGAAGAGTTGCGTGGGCCAATCCACACCGGCCCCAGTTGGTTGCTCCTGGGACTCACTCCCGCTCTGGGTACCGACGACGGCGAGTTGGTGCTGGATCCGGTGCGCCTGGCAGAACACCTGGCGATGTCCGACGACGCGACGTCCCTCAGCATCCCCCGGGCCCTGAGCACGAGGTTACTGGTGTTGATCTACGCCGCCCAGCAGTACCCGCAGATGCTCGAGGCGAACCTGGACCCGGCTCAACACGCCGTCGTCGAGCAGGCGCTGGAACACGAGGATCCGGTACAGCGGCAGGAGGCGCTCGTGCACCTGTGGCAGGTGGATCTGGACGGTTCGCCGGTGAAGGAGCTCGTTGACCTGCTCGTGCGCCAGTCCTACCACGCCGCCGCCTACGCGTAGGCACCGGGCCCTGCCCGGCCTGGACCCGAAAGGTTGCTGGAAAGACCATCACCAGCAGGCCCAGCGCTGCCAGCCCTGGTTCGACAACGTCCGGCCTCTTAGGCTCTACGCCTCTTACGGCTCAATCGTCCAGCGGCCAGACCTCAACGACGCCGTGGGCGACTGCGCAGGGAGTGTTTTCCACCAAGGCGACGGCGTGATCAAGGTTGTCCGCCTCGATAAGCATGAACCCGGCGACGGGCAGGGAAGAACTCATGAATGCGCCCTCCTGTCGATGAGTCTCCAGCCCGTGGTGGTTACGCACCTGCACCGGTGTTCGGGCGCGTCCCATCCGCGCACCGCTTGCGGTGAGTCTTTCGTCGTGTGCGTGTGCCTGCTCGCGAACAGCCGGCGGCGTGCGGTCGTATCCGGCTTGGTCTCCGTAACCGATGGTGATGAAGGTTGGCATGTCTTATCCGCTCTGTCGTCAGGTGGGGATCGGGCACTCGATGCGGTGCGAGCAATGCTTTCGTGCACCTGTGACCGTCGTCGTAGACGGGGCCGCCAGCCGTACCGATTGTGTCCCGCAAGCAGTTAGACACAACCACAACCGGTAGCAAAGCGCAACCAGTGTCGTCGAGTGCCCACCTGCGGCGACGTGACCGAGCCAGAATCGCCGGGGATTGTCATGCCGCCATCGACCTGAAGGCGATCGTCCCTCCCGGCAGGCCCCGTACACCTGCTCCTGGGCGACCTGCCGGAAGCCTTCTGCCACGGTGCGAACACCCGGGCCACCGGCGTTCTACCCTGCCCCGGCCTACAGATGGTGCTACGCCTGCCCTGCGACCCGAGCCCCATCACTTGGCCGAACCAGCATAGGGATCGTCTTAACACCCACGCCCGCGCCACTTCCGGAGGTCTGAACCTGGACGCCAACTCGCAGGAATGCTCGGGAGCAAGCAGGATACGACTGGCTCATAGTTTCGCCTCTGGCGACGCCTCCGAACCCATCGAGCGATCGCAGGAAGGACGTGACCTTGGTCGTCTACAACGAACTCGTTGCCATCACAGCCGGAGCGGCATTGCTCGGATTTGCCGCGTTTCTATCGCAGATCTTGCGTAAGGACCGCATTCACGGTGAAGGCTGGGCAGGATTCTTCGCTGTCACCGGATTGTTGCTCTTCACACTCGGCTTTCACACGACTGTCACCTGGCCCTACGGCGGTGAGGGGTTCGAATACGCCAACATCGCTTTCGGGCAACCGGCCGTCGCTTTCGGCGCGCTCCTCCTGGTCGCCGCCCTCTATCTGTGGCGACAGCGAACGGTCTACGAGGGTGACGTGGAAACGTCCAGCGCGAGCACGTTAGCCGCATTCAAGCCGATCAGTATCTTTGTTGGCGTCTTGGGTCTGGGGATGGCCGTCATCGCCATCTCTTTCGTGCGGTACCAACTGGGCGCAGCCCCGCCGGAGGAACCCATCACCGGTCGCTTCGGACATCTGCCCCTGATCGAGGCAGTCTTCCTCGGCGCACTCTGGGGCCTCGTGGCTGTCGGCGCCATCCTCTTCGCTGTCGCGTTCTGGGCCAACCGCCCCCGACTGCTCCGGTGGGTGGTCTGGGCTTTCCTGCTCGGCGGGATCGCTTTCACCCTATTCGGTGCACTGAACTTCTACACGCACATCGGCATGTACTACAACATCGCCAACGACACGATGATCCTGTGGTGAGCGGGGCACTGCGTACCAGCCTCCCGAGGCCCGGAACGGATTAACCGGTCTGGCTGGTCATCTCCCGCGGTCAGACCAGCGGTGTGAATCCGCTGGTCTGACCGCCAGGTGCCGAAGGAGTGCCATTGATTGAGTCGGCCGTCCGATTACGCGGAGTAACCCTGCGTGCCCGGAGCCGGCGGCGGCATCGTCGGTGGCTGCTGGTGGAACTGCGTCGGCGTCTGCGCGGGCACACCGGCCCATGTGGTGCGGTCTTCCAGGAACCCCTGCCCAGCCCATGGAGCGGGGCTGATCGCGTTGTTCCAGGAAGCCTTGCCCAGTCCCATCAACCCAAGCCAGACCACGGGAAGCAACCACAACGCAACCATCGCGGGTTCGGCGCCCAGTTTCAGGCCCACCCGGTAAGCCGCCATGCCGGTGACGGCAAGCATCGCCAAGGAGAACAGGAAGCCCAAACCAGTCCAACTCAGCACGATCCCGCCACCGAGGCAGTAGAGCACAAGCCAGGGGCTCAGATCCCCCAACTTGCTGAACACCATCATATTGTAGAACGGAACCCAGGCCCGCCAACTGCCCTCGACGCCGGCTTTGGCGAAGACCTTCGACAAGAAATACGCGCTGACGACGTACAGCGCCACCGCGAAGACGAAGGTCAGGAACAACATGAGGATGGCCGAGGCGAGCGTGGCGCCGTAGTAGCCGGATGGGTCGAGCATCGTAGATCTCCTAATTTCTTGTGCGGGGCTCGGCGTCATCGCGTCGCCGTGGCACACCGTGGTCACGGGCAGGGTTCCAGGTGCGGCTCACGTACCGCTCACATGCTCCGGCCGCCCTCGATGAAATTACACCCGGGCCGCATGAACCGAGGCACATCGGCGGTGCCTGCGCGAATCACGAACCTGCGCGCGCACGGAGTGAGGAGGATCCGGTCAACCAGCTTGCCTGCAGGCGCTTGTGGAAGGCGGCTTCACGGCACGGCTTCGCGCTCCTTCTGCAGGGTCACGAACGCCGCGCCCAGAGCGAGGATCACGAGGACCGCCCCGACTAGGGCGTTGTGCTCCACCGATGACCGGTCCACCACCATGCTGCCTGCGAAGGTGCCCAGGGCGATGCCGAGGTGCAGTACGGAGTTGTTCAGGCTCTGTTGGATCGAGGAGGTCTCCGGAGCCAACCGAACCAGATGAGTCTGAATAGGCGGAGTGATCGCCCAACTGAGGATGCCCCAGATCACCAGGACCGCCCAGAAAGTCACCGGGGAGCCGGTCGCGTTGGGGATAGCCAGGAGGCACAGCACAAGGAAGGCAGTCGCAGTGAGCAACGTGCGACGCGGACCGTACTTATCGGTGAACGTGCCGGCAAGGCCTCCGCCGGACACCGCCGCCGCGCCGTAGGCGAAATAGACGGCCGTGATCGCTGTGCCACCGAACGCCATGGTCTGGACAACGAACGGAGTGAGATACCCGTAGAGCGTGAAGTGACCCGCGATGAATAGAAAGGTGGTCAGATGGGCGAAGACGATCCTCTTGTCGCGCAACGCCGCAACTTGGACGCTCAACGGTGCTGGAGGTGCGGTGGAGATCGTCCCGAAGAAGCGGCCGACGCCGGCGGTCAGCAATGCAGCCAGGAGGATCACGAGGATGAACGGGCTACGCCATCCGAGAGCGTGACCCATGCTCACCCCGATCGGAAGCCCGAGCACGATCGACCCGCTGATTCCCATGACCACCAACCCGATCGCTCTTCCCTGATGCGCGGGTTCGGTGATGTGGGCAGCGAGGGTCAGGCTCAGCACGGTCAGCAAGGCGCCGCTGGCGGCGGCGATGATGCGCGCCAGAAGGAGCATGGCGTAGGAGCCGGCGAACACTGCGACGGCATTTCCGGCAATGAAAACCACCAGGGCCACCAGCGCGACACGTCGACGGTCGGCCTGGCCGCTGAGATACAGAAGCGTCGGCCCGCTGATCCCGAAAACGAGGGCGAAAACGGTGATCAACAGGCCCGCCTGCCCAACGCTGACACCCAGGTCCTCGGAAACCAGATCGAGGATGCCCCCGATGATCAACTCCACCATGCCGACGACGAAGGCGATCGCCGTCAGAAGGTAAACGCGTTTGTCCAACGCCGAAACCACTCCTTGCAAGTGAGCGGCGCCCGCACGCCGCATAGCGACGACCACGCCGACAACCGCCAGTGGCGGTTGTGTCGATTCGCCGCGAGTCGGACGGCGCCGCGCTCCAGGCTCAACGAGATGGAACAACCTCAACGCTATAGAACGAATCGGCACCGACAAAACGAGCACGACGAAACGAGCACGACGAAAGGTGGACCGACGACACGTCTGTGGAATATAACCACCGATCCCGCAGGTTCCCTTAGTGGGACGCCAGCGTCCTCCCGATATCGTCTACTGTCCGAAGGAAGTTGCCAGCGTTGTCCGTGCCACTGAGCATTCTCGACCTTGTCTCCATCTCTGAAGGATCCACCGCGCGCGACGCCATCAAGGCCTCAATGGAGTCAGCGCGCCTGGCCGACCAACTGGGCTACCGCCGGTTGTGGTTCGCCGAGCACCACAACACCCCGAACCTCGCGGCGAGTTCCACCGCACTGTTGATCTCCCAGGCGGCCACGGTCACCGAACGGATCCGCGTGGGTTCCGGTGGGGTGATGTTGCCGAACCACGCCCCGCTGATGGTGGCCGAGCAGTACGGGACGCTGGCAAACATGCACGGTAACCGAATCGACCTGGGACTGGGCCGGGCACCGGGAACGGACCAGATGACGGCGCACGCCCTGAGCCGCTCCTCGGCCGAGCCGCAAGCGTTCGCGCAGAGCATCTACGACCTCCAGGGCTGGTTCAGTAAAGACGGGACCGCACGCAGCATGCCGATCGTCTCGTCGGTCTCCGCGGGCACGCATGTGCCCATCTGGGTGTTGGGCTCGACTGTGAACGGGGCTTCCATCGCGGGTCAGCTCGGCCTGCCGTTCTCCATCGCCTCCCATTTCGCCCCCGATCAGGTGCAAGAGGCCATCCAGGTGTATCGCGAGGCGTTCAGCACCGAAGCGCCCACCACACAGATCCAGGAGCCCTATGTGATGGCGGGAATCAACGTGATGGTCGCCGACACCGATGAGGAAGCCGCACGTGAATTTACTGTGGTGGAGCAAATGTTCCGGGACGTGCAGACCGGACAACGCCGACTGATCCAGCCGCCGGTGGACCCCGAGGAACTCGGACCTGGGGGCGGGGCGGGCGAGACGATGCTGCGGATCAAGGCGGTCGGAGCGCCGGCCACGGTCCGGGAGCAACTGGAGAAGTTCGTGAAGCAGACCGGAGCGGACGAGTTGATCACCGTCACCTACGCCTACGACCCCGCGGTTCGGGATCGGTCGCTGGAGTTGCTCGCCAAGGAATGGTTCTGATCGTTCAGATCGGCTGGTCCACCGACGCGGGGGAACCCCAGGCCGCCCGAGGTACCTGACTGGCCCGGGCGGCTGGTCGGGCCTCCTGGCCGGCCCTGAGCGACCGGTTCGACCTGTCACCGGCCCTGACGGCCGCTCGCGCATTCTGCCGGCCCGGGCGAGCTACTCACATCTTCTCGCCGGGTAGCCGACTGGACTGCTCGATCCACGAGCGCAGCAACGCCTCGTCCCACTCGTCGTCGGCGTGGATGTCTAGATAGCGCACGCGGTCGTGCTTGGACGCCTTCGGAGGCACCGGGTCAAGTTCGGCGCCGGCGAGGAACTGCACTTGTACGTACTTGGTGTAGCACCGGAAGGACATGAACCAGCCCTCTTCCCGATCGCCGTAGAACGGCTGGTTCCATTTCACACTCATGTCCACGTCCGGGACCGTCTGCACGATCAGGTCATGTAGCCGCTCCCCCACGTCCCGCTTCCATTCGGGCATCGCGCTGATGTAGGCGCGCACGGGGTCCGGGCCGTAGCCCTTGGGGATCTGCGGATTTCCCCCGGATAGCAGCCGCGGTCCCTCATCTACCGCGCCATCACTCATGGCCGTCCCTTTCCGCGCCTCTCACCTGCTATCCGAGAGCCGCTACCCGCGCTCTGACACCGGATGATCCTGCCCGCACAGTCTGGCATCCTGCGTCCGGGCCCGCACCGGCGCCCAGGCTGCCCACTACTTCCGGATCAACGCCCTCAGTTAGCCCGCTTTAGGCACGAGGGCCGCGCCGGGGGTCATCGTGCCGGACGTCACACTCGATGGCCGGTATCCCGCCTCAAGCCCGGCCGGACCGAGCGCTAGCCTCTCCTGGTGACCCGGACCATCGCCCATCTGCTGCCTCGCTCGCTCATCCTCACGGTGCTGGCAACGATCCTGGTCTTCGCGCCTTCCGCAACTGCCGTTGCCGCGTCCGAGGACGTCACCGACCTGCACGAACGGATCGAGACCTTGGTCAGTGCGCACATCGGTGAGACCACCCCGGGGGCAACTGTCGCCGTCGTCGATCAGGAGGGCGAACTACTCCTGGAGGCGTGGGGGCAGGCGGATCCCACCGCTCAGACGCCGATGACCGTCGAGACCCGAACCCCAGTGGCGTCGGTGTCCAAGGTGGTCACGAGCCTGACCGCACTGAGCCTGCACCAGGAGGGTTTGCTCGACCTGGATGCCGACATCAGGCAGGACCTTCCCGTGGAGGATCAGCGCGCCGAGGAAGCGCGCACGCCGGTGACCGGACGGCACCTGCTCACTCACCACTCCGGTCTGGCCGAATCGATGTTCTTCCACCCCGACCCGCCCGATATGTACGAGACCGCGCCGCTGACCTCGGTGCTGGAGCAACACCCGCCCGTGCTGCGTCACCCCACCGATATCGGGATGCACTACTCGGCGCTCCAGGGCCACACCCTGCTCGGCGCCGCGATCGAACAGGCCTCGGGTTCCTCCTTCGATGAGGCCGCCCGCCGCTGGGTGCTGGACCCGATCGGCGCTGCCACGGCGGACTTCCACGGACCGGGCCAGGCACCTGGCGACGCGGTGATCTCCACCAGGTCCGGTGACGATTGGGTCCCGGCGGGTTGGCCGCCGGTGCACGAACGCCCGGCCGCCGCGCTCACGTGGTCCACCCGGGACGCCGCAGCCCTGCTGGAGGCGCTGATCAACGGCGAAGGACTGCCGGAGGAGGTCATCGCGGAGGCCACCACACCGGCGGTCCGGCCGCTTCACGGCGGGCCCGGGCACACCCAGGCCTTCTTCGAATCCTGGCGTGCCGATGTGCCCATGCTCGAACACGCCGGCGCCAACGGGCTGGCCTACCTCGCTTTGATCCCCGACGCCGGGCTCGGCATCTTCGCCGCCGTCACCACGGAGGATGAAGTCGCCGCCTCGTTCACCACCGACGTCCTGGACACCGTGGCCCAGTGGGCGGTGGACACCGGCCGCACCCAGCCCGACCCGATCCCCGCTGCTGGTCTGCCGGCGATCGTGCCCCCGTGGGCGAACACGATGGTCGAACCAGTGGCGCCGGTGGGCACTTTCCAGCAACGCCTCTTCCACGACCGCGGGCCAGAGCGAGCGCTGCGCAGTCTGCTCACCCAGGTCACGGTCACCCGGTCGGGCTCGGATCTGCAGATGGGTGAGCGGGTCCTCAGCAGTACCGAGGCACCGGGTCGGTGGTGCGACGATCAAGGCTGCGTTGCCGGGGTACGAACCCCGGACGGCACGACGACGCTGCAACTGGGGCACCGCCAGATGCTGGAGCAAACCCTGGTCCCCGCGCCGTGGTGGGCCGACCAGCGTTTCGTCCTCGCCGCGATCGGTGGCGCGCTCCTACTGACCGTGGTGAGCATCGCCGGCTCGATCCGGTCCCGACGAAACCGGCGCCGCGACCGGGCAGTGGCAACCGCAGTGTCCCGCCCCCTGTCGCTGATCTGGGGACTACTCGCCGTTGGGTTGACCGTGGCGACGCCGGCAGTGGTGCTCGTGCCGTTCCTTAGCGGCTCGAGCGAGTGGCTACCGGCGGAGGGAACCGGCGTCTGGACCCTGCGGATCCTCACCGGCGTGCACACGCTCGTGGGCTTGGCGTGGTTGGTGCGCGCCGGGATGCGCTGGCGCCAGGTGAGCGGGGCCCGACGCGTGCTGCTGGTGCCCGCAGCGCTGGTCGGCCTAGCCGCCACAGTGGTCCTGGCCAGTTGGGTGCTCCCGCCGCTCTAGGGCTGGCCAGAACTGCGCACGCGCCGCGGCTGGGCGGGACACGCGGGTATCAGACACGCGAGTATCGCGCGCTGCCCAGGGCGACCCTCGCGCCGTCTCGCGGCAAGGGTCACCGCCTGCCAATGGCGAGGGTCACCGCCTGCCAATCCGGCAGGCGTCACCACCGGTGATGTACGTGCGGACGTACCAGGTCGTCGTAGATTCGCCGTACCCCGGCGAAGTGTTCGTCGGAGAGCATGTCCAGATCGGCCACCGCGGCGTTGGCTCGGGCCTGCGCCGGGGTGCGGGCCCCGGGGATCACCGTGGACACCCCGGGCTGATCCATCACCCAACGCAACGCGAACTGGGCCAGGCTCATCCCTTCGGGTACCAGTTCCCGTAGGTTGGCCACCGCGGACAGCCCGACGTCGTAGGGCACCCCCGCGAATGTCTCACCGACGTCGAATGCCTCGCCGGAGCGGTTGAAGTTGCGGTGGTCATCGGCGGCGAAGGTGGTGTTCTCATCGAACCGGCCGGACAGCAGCCCGGATGCGAGGGGCACACGGGCGATGATGCCCACGCCGTGCATCCGCGCGGTCGGCAACACCCGCTCCAGCGGCTTGAGCCGCAGGCAGTTGAGCACGATCTGTACCGTGGCCACGTTCTCCCGACCGATCGCGAGCAGGGCCTGGTCGGTGGTTTCGACCGATACCCCGTAGTGTCCGATCAGCCCCTCATCCACCAGTTCGTCCAGCGCGGCGAAGACCGCGTCGTCCTCCAACACCTCGGTGGGCGGGCAGTGCAACTGGATCAGGTCGATCCGATCGGTGCCCAGGTTCGCCTTCGAGTCGGCGATCCAGGTGCGGAAGTTGTCCATCGTGTAGTTCTCCGGCACCTGCTCCGCCCGGCGGCCCATCTTGGTGGCCACGAACACGTTCGGGTCGTCTCCCACCTGGTCGCCGATGATCCGCTCACTGCGGCCCGCGCCATAGGAGTCGGCGGTGTCGATGAACGTCATCCCGGCGTCGACGGCCGAGCGCACCACATCGCGTGCATCGTCGTCGCCGACCGGCCCCCAGGCGTCACCGATCTGCCAGGCGCCCAGGCCGATGACGCTCACGTCGCGTCCAGTACGTCCCAGAGTGGAAGTCTGCATAGAACGACCGTAGCCGCTTGCCCCCACAGTCATGCAAACACGTGTGCGTAGAGCTCGCACGAAGGCGACGCACCCACGCAGTCTCCCCCGTTACCGCGCGAATTCGGGGTTGGCGCCGAAAAGGCGACGTGACATTCTTAACAGATGTGTCGCAACATTCGTACTCTGCACAACTTCGAGCCGCACGCCACGGAGGAGGAGGTCCGGGCCGCGGCGTTGCAGTACGTCCGCAAAGTGGCCGGGATGAACAAACCCTCCAAGGCCAACGCTGAGGTCTTCGACCGGGCGGTGGACGATATCGCCCACATCACCGCTCACCTCCTGGCGGACCTGACCACGTCCGCGCCCCCGAAAAACCGGGAGGTCGAGGCGGCCAAGGCCAAGGCGCGGGCTGCCCAACGGTTCGGCGCAGCGGCGTCCTGACCTTCATCTCCGGTGCAAGGGGCGCCCTGATCTGCGTGCGCGTTGCGCTGCGGGGCCAGGGTCTAGGTTGGCTTCGGCGCGGGAGCGCCTTACCTACATCCGCTGCGGAGCCGCGATCCCGAGGAGGTCCAGGCCGGTGGCCAGGGTGCGGCGGGTCAGATCCACCAGTACGAGTCTGCGCTGCCGCACAGCCCCCTCGGATGCCAGGACGGGGCACGCCTCGTAGAAGTCGGTGAACGCGCGAGCCAGGTCGTACAGATAGCCGGCCAACCGGTGCGGCTCCAGATCGGCGGCTACCTCGACCAACGCCTGCCCGAGACCATCCAACCGGAGGACCAACTCCCGCTCCGCCGGCTCCAACGCCCCCTCGAGGTCGACCGCACCGGCGTCGGGAATCGGCAGGTCGCGCTCGCGGGCGCGGCGCAGGATCGAGGCCATCCGGGTGTGGGCGTACTGCAGGTACACGCCGGTGTTGCCGTTGAACGCCGTCATCCGTTCCACGTCGAACACGTAGTCCTTGATGCGGGAATTGGACAGGTCGGCGTACTTGACCGCGCCGATCCCGGCCTGTTCGGCAATCTCCTCCAGCCACGACTCATCGACCTGCTCGCCGCGGGCCTCTGCGCCCTCTCGCACCACTTTCGCTGCAGCAGCAGCGGCGTCGTCGAGCAGATCCATCAACCGCACGGTCTTGCCCGCCCGGGTACGGAACCGTTTCCCGTCCGGCCCCAGCACCGACCCGAACGGTACGTGCTCGGCGTCCACGTCGTCGGTGAGCCACCCGGCCCGCCGTGCCGCCTCGAAGATCAGCCGGAAGTGCAGCGCCTGCTCCGCCCCCACGACGTACAAGATCCGGTCTGCGCCCAGGTTGCGGATTCGGTGCCGGATCGTGGCCAGGTCGGTGGTGTCGTAGCCGTATCCGCCGTCGGACTTGCGCACCATGAGCACCGCAGGCTCGTCGTCGGCCCCGGTGACCTCCTGGGACTGCACCACCACCGCGCCGTCGGACAACTGAGCGATCCCGGCGTCCAGGAGTTCTTGGGAAACCTCCTCCAGCACATCGTTGTAGGCGGACTCCCCCATGGAGTGTTCCGGGCCCAGGCCCACCCCGAGACGCTGGTACACGGCGTCGAAAGAACGTTGGGATTCGGCGACGATCTCCCGCCACAGTTTCAGGGTCCGCTCATCGCCACGCTGCAGGGCCACCACCCGGGCACGGGCCCTGTCGGCGAACTGTGCGTCGGCGTCGAACACTTCCCGGGCCTTCTTGTACAACTGCTCCAGGGCCGAGACGGCCGAGCCCTGCCCGTCATCAGTGCTTTGCAGGTCACGTTCACGCCAGTGCGCCTCGGGGTGCTCGTCGATGTACTGGATCAGCATCCCGAACTGCGTGCCCCAGTCCCCCAGATGGTTCTGCGGCACCACGTCCGAGCCCAGGAACTCCAGCACCCGTGCCAGGGCGTCGCCGATGATGGTGGAACGCAGGTGGTGCACCTGCATCTCCTTGGCGATGTTCGGCGCGGAGTAGTCGATCACCGTCCGTCGACCGGTTTCGGTGGCCGGCACCCCCAGGCGCTCATCGGCGGCACGGGCCCGAACCTGGTCCCACAGGGCGCCGTCGGACAAGGTGAGGTTGAGGAAGCCAGGCCCCGACACCTCCACCTGGGCGATGAGGGCGCCGGTGGTCAGGTTCGATTCGATAGCGGTGGCCACGTCCCGGGGCCGGGCGCCTACCTTCTTCGCCAGCGGCAGCGCCGCGTTGGCCTGCAGGTCGGCGTGGTCGCTGGGCCGCACCACCGGGTCGGCTCCGGTTTGCTCGGGGTAGGCGGCGGCGATGGCCTCACCGAGCGCGGTGGTGATCTGATCGGACAGAGACGCTACGCCGGATGCGGCGGTTGAGGGGGATGAAGTGGGCACGGGCCTATTGTTTCATCCCCGGTGGGTGGCACATCGTGACCGGGATCGCCTGCTGCGTCACATCTCCCGGGAGGACAGGATGCAGAACTCGTTACCCTCCGGGTCGGCCAGAACCGTCCAGGTAGCCTCCGGCGGCTGGCCCACGTCCACCTGGGTGGCACCCAGTTCCAACAGCCGGCTCACCTCGGCCTCTCGATCGGTACTGGTGTGCGGCGCGAAGTCCAGGTGGAGCCGGTTCTTGACGGACTTGGCGTGTTCCACCGGTACGAAAAGCAAACCGGGGGGCACCTGTTCGAACCTCAGTTGTTCGACGAACTCGGGCCCCCACGGCGGCATCACGGCGGCTTCGGCATCGGTGGCGAAAGCGACGTCCCACCGCAGCGCCTCGGCCCACCACTGCGCGAGTGCTCGATGGTCGGTGGATTCGATGACCGTGCTGTACCAGCGCAATGCCATGACCGGCTCCTTCCGGGGAGGTCACGATACCTCGGCCCGGGTGCGGCTGGTCATGAGTACGGGTGCAGCCGGTCATGATTACGCGTGCGACTGGTCCTGATTACGGGTGCAACTGGTCATGATTGTTCGCGCGTTACGCGTGGTCGCGCACGGTGCTGGTTGTCCCGTGCACGGTCCTGAACGTGCGACGGGCCCCGCCGCACCGAAATGGTGCCGACGGGGCCCGGGCAGGATGTGGAGGGAAGGGCGTCAGTTGTCCTTCTTCTTCTCCTCGGCGGCGTCCTTCACGTCCTTGGTCATGTCCTCGACCTTGGCCGCCGCGTCCTTGGCGGTGTCCGCTACCTTGTCGGCGGCATTCTGGGTGGCTTCAGCGGCGGCGTCCTTGGTTTCCTCCGCTTTCTGGGCGGCGGTCTCGGCCACGCCGGGCTGCTGACCCGCCGGAGCCACAGCATCGTCCCAGTACTCCTCGGCCCACGGGTCGTCAACGGGTTGGGTGCGGCGCCAGATCAACACACCGGCGCCGGCCACCGCGCTTCCGATCAGAACCCAGCCGAGCGTGCGGCCCCACTTCGATCCGCCCTTGGCCTTGGCGGCCTTCTCCTGCTTCTTCAACGCCTTTTCTGCCTTTCCGACCGCGGAGTGCACCCGGGACTGGGCGCCGTCGGCGCTCACCTTGGCGGCCTTGGCCGCATCCTCCAGCGCCACGATGACTTTGGGTAGCACGTCGTCGACCAACTTGTCATGGGCAACATCGACGGCGTCACGGCTCTTACCGGCGGCGGTGGCCAACTTCGGCGCAGTTGCGGTCACGCCGGCCTTCCAGGCCTTCTCCATCCGCGGCGCCGCCCAGTCGATGGCCGCCTCAACCTTCGGCGTGGCCCATTCCTTCCCCTGGTCGGCCATATCCCGCGCGGCCTTCCCGGCGTCACTGGCGTAGTTGCGTGCCTCCGCCTCGATCTTCTTCGTCTTTCGCGACATGGGCTACCCCAATTCCTTTCCCGCGAATACGCGAGGGTCCGGGTCATGATTTACCTGTGCTACCGGTCCTAGTGTGGCACCCGCGGCGCTGTTCTGCATACGTGTCCGCGCACATGGGCGGGACCGGGGTGCTTCATCAATGCGAAGATGAACCCATGGAAGCAATTCTTCACACCTCCGCAGGCGACATTTCCGTTGAACTTCTGCCCAACCACGCGCCGAAAACGGTCAAGAACTTCACCGAGTTGGCCACCGGGGAGCGCACCTGGACCCACCCGGGCACCGGGCAGGAGAGCAACGAACCGCTGTACAACGACACGATCTTCCACCGGGTGATCCCCGACTTCATGATCCAGGGCGGTGACCCGCTGGGGACCGGCACCGGTGGGCCCGGATACCAGTTCGACGACGAAATCCACCCCGAACTCGCCTTCACCGAGCCCTACCTGTTGGCCATGGCCAACGCGGGCATCCAGATGGGCCGGGGCACCAACGGCTCCCAGTTCTTCATCACCACCGTGCCCACCCCGTGGTTGCAGGGTAAGCACACCATCTTCGGGCGGGTGAAGGACGACAAGTCCCGCGCAGTGGTGGACTCGATCGAGAAGGTCTCCACCGACCCGCGCAACGATCGGCCGGTGCAGGACGTGGTGATCAACAGCATCGAGATCATCAACTAGTCCATGTCCTCCTACCCCCCGGCACCACCGCCGGGCTCCGGCGCGGGCAGGTCCGGCGGGTTCGGTGCCGGTGCGTCCGGGCCCGGCGGTAGCCGACCGGGCGGGCCGGGTGCTGGGGGCCCGGAGAGACCCGGCGAGCCGGCCACCGCGCCGGTCTGCCCCCGGCATCCGGACCAGGTCAGTTACGTCCGGTGCCAGCGTTGCGGGCGGCCGGCGTGCCCGGCATGCCAGCGCCCCGCCCCGGTCGGCGTGCACTGTGTGGACTGTGCCCGGGCCGCCCAGCGCGGTGCCCGGCCGCAGCGCACCCGGCTGGGCGGACGGGCGCGCAGCCGCCCGTACGTCACGCTCACCCTCATCGGGCTGTGTGTGGCCATGTTCCTGCTGGACTTCGTGGACGGAGGAGCATCGCGCCAGGCGTTCATCTTCTCCCCGCTGGCGGCCTCGGTGGAACCGTGGCGGATGCTGACCTCGGCGTTCCTGCACGCCGGCGTGGTGCACCTGGCGTTCAACATGTTCGCCCTGTGGATCACCGGACCGTTCCTGGAACGGTTCCTCGGGGCGTGGCGATTCCTTGCGCTCTATCTCATCGCGGCCCTGGGCGGTTCGGTCGCGGTGTTGGTGTTCACGCCTTACGCACAGTGGCAGTGGGGGACCGTCGGCGCCTCCGGGGCGGTGTTCGGGTTGTTCGCCGCTGCCGCCCTGCTGTTGCGACGGGTCGGTGGGGATTACCGCCAGATCCTGTTCGTGATCCTGATCAACGTGGTGATCTCCTTCACCGTGCCCAACATCTCTTGGCAGGCCCACCTGGGCGGGATGGTGGTGGGCGCCCTGATCGCGTTGCTGTACCTGTACCTGCCGAAGAAGTGGCGCACTGCGGGGGCGGTTCTCGGGCTGGCCGGCATCGTGGCCGGGCTGGTGGGGATCACAGCGGGTGTGTACGCCGCTGCCGGGTTGTGGTTCTGAACTCGGTTTGCTCACCACCTGCTCATCCACGGTTCACTCGGCCGACACCTGCCGGCTGCCATGGCGGGTTACAACGGTGGCAGGGCCCTCCTGGTGGGGCTAAAACCGCCCTGACCTGGATAACTACATGGATGTAGTTATCCACAGCGGTGTACACACCTGTGAATGACAGCGGTGTGACTATCCCCAGGGTTGTGCACAGGCTGGGGATGATCGGGTCGCGAATGTGCCTGCGACCGGGGTCCGCGACCGGGGATGGGGTAGCGGCCCAGGGGTGTTCGCGACCGGGGCGTCGCGGCCTGGGGCATGTTCGCGACCCGAGGTGTCGCGGCCTGGGGCATGTTCGCCCCTGGGTGTGTTCGCGGCAACCTGATGTGCTCGCGTCCCGGGCAGATGGGATCGCTGACGACGATGGTTGCTGACCTTGCGAGGCACGCGGCCACGCCGGACGGCCGAGCGGGAGAAGGAGAAGGTCGGGGCGAACGGTCAGGATGTCCGGTGAGCGCGCGCAATCAGCGGTCAAGAGGAACCCGTCCGCAATCGGGAGTGAGGTGAGCGCGGCAGAATGCGCTCAGTGCGCTACGTGCCGCGGCCGGTCGTGCGCAGCAAAGTGCGCGGCAGGGGTGTGGTTAACGCCAACGCATCGTCATGAGGAAGCCGACCATCATCACCCCGAAGCCGATGGCCAGGTTCCATGAGCCGATGCTGGGAACCGGGAAGCGCGAGTCGGTCAGATAGGTCACCACCACCCAGACGAGTCCGATCACCATCAACGTGACCATCATGGGCGCCCACCACCGGGGATTCTGCTTCTCCTCAGCAGGCGGCGGCGGCGGGGTGTAGGCCTTCTTCTTCCGGGACTTCGATTCGGGCATTCCCTCGGCTCCTGTCGATGATTCGGGATCTTCCTCAATCCTACGGGGTGCCACCTAGACTGGCCGTTATGACCCCGCACCGGCACCGGATGGGACGGCTGCGCACTGTGCGCTCCTCCCTGGCGCTCGGTGGTGTCGGCGTCCTGGCGGGGCTGTTGTTCGCCACGAACGCCGGGATTTTCGCCGAGGCCACCGACCGGCAACCCCAGGACTTGCGTGACTTGGTGCGCGATGAGAACGAGCGCATGCAAGAAGTGGCCGAAGAGGTCGGTGAGTTGCGCGCGCAGGTGGAGGAACTGGTGACCCTCCGGGAGACCCAGGGCAGCGACGAGGCCCCGGACCCCGCCGACACAGCCGTGGAGCAGGCAGCGGGCCGCGTCGCCCTCGAGGGGCCGGGAGTTCGGGTGGAGTTGTGGGACGCACCGTTCACCGAGGTGCCCGAGGGGTATTCCGCCGATGACCTGGTGGTGCACCAGCAGGACATCGAGGCGGTGCTCAACGGCTTGCGGTCCGGTGGGGCCGAGGCGATCGCGGTGCAGGGGCACCGGATCACGTCCACCACGGCGGTGCGATGTGTGGGCAACGTGCTGTTGCTGGACGGCAACACCTACTCGCCTCCGTATGTGATCACCGCGATCGGTGACCCCGACGTCCTCCAACAGGAGGTGCTGTCACAACAGGCGGTGCAGATATACCTGCAGTACGTCGACGCCATCCGGCTCGGCTGGTCGATGCAGTCGGAGGAGGACATCCACATTCCCGCCCTGGAGGGCAACCTCAGTCTGGAGTACGCGCGCGTGCCGGGCCACCAGCCCTACCAGCCCGAAGAGGCACCGGCGCCCTTCCCCGGCGGGGACCCTGAATGACCCAGTTGGATGAAGTGTTCGGCGATCAGGAGCAACGCCGCCGGGACCGCCGCCCAGACACCCGACCCGGCCGCCGTCGTCGTCCCCCGCGCCGCGGGGTAGGCAGCCGGATCGCGGGGGTCATCGGGGAGATCCTGATCACCCTGGGGGTGCTGCTGGGCTTGTTCGTGGTCTGGCAGGTGTGGTGGACCGACGTCGTCGCCAACCGGTCGGCCGAGGCGAGCATCCAGCAGTGGGAATCGACCCTGCCGGAGAGCGGGGACGGCATCGGTGAACCGCGGTACGACGAACCGCCGCTGGAAACTTCGGTGGCGGCCGGTCAGCAGTTCGCCACGATGTATGTGCCCGCTTGGGGGCAGGAGTGGAGTTACCCGATCGCCGCCGGGGTGGATTACGCCACCGTGTTGGACAACGGGTTCGTGGGCCACTACACGGAGACTGCGCTGCCGGGGCAG
>Ga0209487_1000640_pt1 | contig 31200 bp, 22 predicted proteins | sample Poulit2012_FD_187524 | JGI IMG/M metagenome (GOLD analysis project Ga0209487, IMG submission 187524) | Agricultural soil microbial communities from Georgia to study Nitrogen management - Poultry litter 2012 (SPAdes) (version 2) | ecosystem: Environmental > Terrestrial > Soil > Agricultural land...
AGCACATGCGCTCGGGCTTCGCTTGCGTTTTGAGGCGATTGCATAGGATAGAAAAAATGCCTCGCACCGCGGTGCGAGGTATTTGAATGTGCTCCCCGCCGGACTCGAACCGGCAACCTACTGATTACCTGTTAGATTTTTCGGCGGGCAAACCCCTGTCCGAGACGTTTGTAGCGACTTTGGTTCTTCTCGCTGTTCGGTTCCAGTATCTTCGTTCAACGCATGGTTCGAAGTAGGTGTAATCAATGGGCTGGATAGTTCTTGGCATCGGGCTTTTCGTTCTTTTCCTCTTCGGGTTTTTTGTTCATCCCCTAAGAACCGCGTTAAATCTGCTGCAGTTCTGTCTAGGTAGTGTGGCGTTCATATCTTTATTTGCCGCGTGGATGACTGAATTTCAATCACACGTTGCCCTAACCTATACCGCGGCATTTGGTGGCTCATGGCTCTTGATGACGCTTGCTCGCTGGAAAATCGGCACCAGCTAACGCTCGACGTTGTCCACAGCTCGTTTTCATGCCGTACGTTATCCACAACTTGTTCCGACGTAGTCCCACGTGGGAACTAAGTTTGTCACACTGAGGGATAATTCGACTAGAAACGACCACGGTGTTATCCATGTACCAACACAATTTTGAAGCGCTGATTTCTGACTTTCAGAACTGGTACTCAACGCACGCTGCCTACGGGACGGTTGAGAACCGGGTCAGCTACGTGACTCGATTACATAAATGGTGCCATGACAGTGATCTGTCACTGATTTCTGTGACCATGCAAGACCTCGCCAACTGGTTATTGACCGTCGGCACGTCTCCATCGACCCGGAAGAATGCTGCCGACGCCATCAAGGTCTTTTACAAATGGACTGTTTCAACTGAGCGGATGACATCAAACCCGTCAAAAGATCTTCCAACCATTAGGGTTCCGCGTGGTCTCCCTCGCCCCACCCCAGATCGAGTCCTGATTCACGCACTTGAAAAGGCCCCACGGCTTCGTGACGTGCTCATGCTGATGTTGGCCAGCTACGGTGGTTTGCGTGCGATAGAGATAGCCCCGCTACATACCAATGATGTTCACGGCGATATGCTGCGTATTACCGGTAAAGGTGGGCATATTCGATATGTACCAATTCATCCTCTAATCCAGCAATTATTGGACTATTTCCCTACTGGCTTTTTATTTCCTTCCACAAAAAATATCACTGGTCATTATTTGCCAGCTTCCATTTCGCAACGTCTTAATGATCTCCTTGGGCCTGGTTGGTCAGGACATACGTTGCGCCATTATTGCGCCACCAAGTTCTTTGCTGAATATCAAGATATTCATGCGTTACAAGAGTTACTTGGTCACGTTCAACTCTCCACCACCTTGATCTACACGAGGGTCGATAACGCGCATTTGAAAGAGCAAGTTCAGAATCTGCCCCCGGCTAACGGTTTGGAGCGGAGTCTGATCCGCCCTCGAGCGCATATCTAAGTTCTGACATACACAGCTCTGCGTCTTTTACGAACTAGAGGTATCAGCGCCATTAGATCGTAAAGGAGACATAGATGGCTGTTCCTGAGAAATTTCAGATCACATTCACTTGTGGTCACATAGAAACCAAGGACCTCTCCACGACGCCGGCCGGTAAACGTAAAGCCCGAGCCTTTGGGATGGGCAAGAACTTTGTATGTGTCACATGTTTCAAAGCCAAAGGTAAAGCTGAGCTGGAGAAACAAAACAGACAACAACTTGTTGACGCCCAAAGCTTCGAAGAAGAGCACGCTTTACCAGAAATCGATGGCTCAGAAAAGCAAATTTCTTGGGCTACGCGAGTCCGCTACGAAGTCTTGACTGAAATCATGGATTCAGAGGACACCGACAGTCATCAACGCACGGCAAACAACGTGCTTGAAATCGCTAAGAATATTCCGAAAGCCGGATGGTGGCTTGATAACTGCACGGATAAGTCATTGACGGTCGCTGACCTGATCGAACTTATCACCACGGCTGTTGATGACGTGGAGGATCGCGAGACCTGCCAGTTAGAAAACCCATTTTGACGCGGTGATGAAAGGACGTTGCCATGACCGAAAACCCATCCCAACCAACTTTATTTACAACGGAGGACAACATGATCACGGTATACGGGCAACCAGGCTGTGGTCCTTGTCATGCGGTTATTCGTCGACTTGAGAAGGCCGAAGTGCCCCATCAGTACGTTGACCTAACCCAAAATCCCGGCCAGCATCAACGGCTTGTCGAAGCAGGGTGTCAGCAGACTCCAATTATCGAAACCCCGCATGAACGATTTACTGGAAATGACCCGGACAAAATCAACAAGGCCATTGAAGAAGCCAGAGCAATCGAAATGCAGCAGCATCAGCGAGCCGTTGAACTGAGGAAACAACAGGAAGCGGAGTTGTCATGAAGTCGCAAACCTTTCCGAACAATCACAGTGCTTACGCGGAGAAACGCATGCATGAATTGCATTTGTCCGCACAAATCGTTGTTACAGATACCACAGGGACTGAGGTTACGATACCCGACGAAAGAGCTTTGGTGCGTTTGATAGCACAACGACACCACACCGGAGTGCCTGTTATCGAACTCCATAACGACCATCAACAGGACCGTTTTTTTCACATTGCTCAGTGGCACATTACCGAGGCTCGACAAATAACCGAAGCAGGCTCTGAAAACGGCGTACAACGTGCTGATTACCGTCTGCGATACATTAATTGGCAGGTTACCGCTACCAACGGCACAGCCATTCCGATTGCATCTGACCGGCCCGGTGATATCGCACAAGATATCGCAGATCGAAGCCAGGTCCCCGTGGTGCTCACTTCTCAGCTGCCGGGGGTTCGCGATACGACTTATGCCCCCAGCAGCACGACTCCTCCTGCAACGACTACTGAGCCGGAAGTCTCATTGGATGAATTCATCGAGACGCTTCCTGCCCAACCAGAGCCGACAGATGACACACCTACGGGAGAAAGACATGACATGGAGTCCATCACGGGTGAAGCGACAGAACCGTTGCTCAATAATGGGCACACCGATCATTCAGACAACCCAGACGATCAGGCGCAAGAACTCACTTCGGAAGAGGTCCCAACAACCGAGATCCAACCACGGAGTCGACGTGAAGCGCGAGAATCGTTCTTGACGCAGAAACAACACGACAGCCCAGCAACTACAGGCTGGCGTGGGTCACTCCGATACCTGGGTATTCGCCTCCGACCCTCAGCAGTAGAGCAAGCAGAACGAGACGATGTCCATGCGGTCTCCCAACGCTGGCCAGGCCCCCGCACCATTGCCGTGGTGAACGGAAAAGGTGGTTCCAATAAGACCCCTACAACCATCTGCTTGTCGGCTATTTTTGCGCGATACGGCGGTGGTGGCGTCTTAGCTTGGGACAACAATCAGTTCCGTGGGACACTCGGCTGGCGCACCGAACAAGCTGGCCATGATCACACCATTCTGGACCTACTACCCCAAGCCCAGAGTTTATTGGCCACCGGTGCACAATCAGCGGATTTGGCGTATTACGTGCATCACCAGACAGAAGATCGCTACGACGTCCTCCGTTCAAAACCTCGATCGTTGGCAGACCAACAGCGTTTCGACCAGGCGGATGTGGACAGTATTCACCGAGTCACGAGTAAGTTCTTCCGCATCATCATTATTGATTCTGGAAATGACGAATCCGATCCGATGTGGCGCAGAATGATTGACCACACGGACCAACTCGTCGTAGCCACGACAACAAGCGGGGAACGCTCTGAAGCCGCAGCGCTCCTGTTAGAAGATCTCGAATCCACCGGTACTGCGGGACAAAAACTGGCAGACGAATCTGTTGTGGTGGTGTCTCAGGCTGAGGCCACCGCCAAGAAATCGGACATGGTCGACGTTGTCAGGAGATTTAAACCGTTAGCACGCGAAGTCGCAGCCATACCCTATGATCCCGCGATGGTGGATGGCCCATTGAGCTACAGCGCATTACGGCCCGATACGCAACGCGCTTGGTTAGCAGCCGGTGCAGCAGTAGCGCGCGGATTATAAAACACGCTTACCCTAGTGAAGGCAGAACTCGATGAAACGCTTAGCTCTCCCAGGCTGCCTAGCTGCAGGTACAGTGCTGTTAGTCGTCGTCGTGGCTGTAATGGCACTGGTGGGGGCGATCAGCGCCGGTGTCACCTGGCAAGCAAATGACAGTCGCAGCACGAATCAAGCTACCTCAGGGCAAGCGGTATGTACCCCTGGTGAGACTGACACCGCTGGTGTGACCATCCCCGAGGAATATCAGCAACTCGTCGCGGAGACCGCCGCAGCATCGGGGTTCAGTGAGGACATCATCGCCGCCCAAACAGAACAAGAATCCGGTTGGGACCCTAACGCTGAATCTCACGCGAATGCCCAAGGCATCAACCAGTTCACCGAAGAAGCATGGGCAGACTACGGGGAGGGTGGAGACGTTTGGGACCCGGCTGATTCATTTCCTGCCCAAGGCCGCTACCTAATATGGTTGCGGGACTTTATGGAACCGCACGCCGATGATGAAGATCATCTCATCGAGCTGGTCCTTGCTGGGTATAACGCTGGCCCAGGTGCAGTGCAAAACCATGATTACGACCTCGATAAAATGTTTGAATCCGCTGGTTATCGCAATGAAACCAAGCCATACGTCGAAAATATCAAAGCCGCAGCCCAAGGCAACTATACGACCGACTGCGACACCAATAGTGGCGACGTACCAGAAGGCGAAATCGTCGAAGCAGCATCGCACCTAGCGTGGGACAAGAAAGTCACACTACCGGTCAGCAACCGAGCCGATCACGGCCGTGAGGCTGCGAAACCAGAATTTGTGAATAGCTCTACAGCGATCAATGGCGATATCCACACCGCCTACTTCACTGACTGCGGCGTATATGTTGCCACGGTCATGATCAGCAGTGGTACCGATCCTAACTTTCCAGTGCGAGGAACGGGCATTCAACTGGATTACCTCCGCAATAGCAGTGACTACGAGTTCTTTACACCACAAAGCGAAGGCGACCTCCAAGCAGGCGACATTCTCATTTTGCCAGGTCACATTTATATCTACACCGGTGAACGGCACTCAGGTCCAGATGGCCGAGCACAAGGCGCATCACTTTATACACGTCCACCATCAGGACACGACTTTTACTTATCCGATAGCCGTGGCTCATATAACGTCGCGCGATTCACCGGAGTTTAGCCGTCCCATATTGTACCTGCATGCCAATACCCACGACTCAAGGAGCCAGCCGTGACAAGGAAACGAACAATCGGTATTGCACTAGCCGTCATCGTGCTCATCACCGCCGTGGTTGTAGTGACACTGATCTACCGCTCTGACCGCACCGAAGCAACACCTCTGACGTTCGCCACTTCACCCAAAGAGGTTCACGTGACGGTCAACGGCAGCGATCACGGCACAGTGGAATCGGGGGAAACCATCACCGTGTCATTAGGCCCAGAAGCCACCATCCAGCTCTCCCAAGACGGCTTCGCCGCTCATGACGAGCATCTGGCTATAGACCATGGCCAAGAAAACCTTGTGACTGCCGAACTCCAGCCAGAAACACCACAAGCATCCGAGCTGCTGGAACAAGAACGTCAGGCTAAAGAAGAACGCGAAGCCACAGAACATTATCTTCAAGAAACCGAAATAGTCTATGATCAATACCGGATTCTGGAAGATCTGCCCCAACATGGGGAATCATACTCGGCCTACCAGGGACTTGCTTCATTAGACGACCACGACTTCGGTATCTACCTTCACCTTTACACAGGGTACGAAGACCACGGTCGACAGCAATTCAATACCTGGCTCAAAACCAATAACTACGATGCTGATGACTATGACATCATCGAAGAAATCAAGAACGAGGAACCACCTCAAGCGCTTTCCCAGCAACCCAGCCACAAACAACTTCAAGACACCGATCCAGCTGAGGTCAGCATTCCCACTGATATCACAGCCGAAGGCTTGGACGTCGATGACCTGGCCATGCTTTTTGCAACGGTCTCAACAACCTGGGACACTGCTGAAGACCACCATCACACAGATGGCCTTAAGCGCGCTAAATCTTTGATGACGAGCCCGGCCCAAGATGAGATTTTCACCCCCCTGAACCCCACGGTTAGCCCTACTTGGAGGAAAGCCGCCACAATGGGTGCACGCTCACTGTCTTGGGTGACCTTCTACAATAACGACACCATCGGCGAGCAACACAACATCGACATAGATATTTGTTGGGCATGGGTCACCGACAGCAAAGAGGTCTTATACGAAGGGCCACGCACACTGGAGCTCAGCATGGACGATACTGTTTCTGGACCCCGTGTTACATCGTTTATCTACGATGATCCAGACCCGTTTGTTGACCAAACAAACAGCCCCTGCAACATGAAGTAGCCAAGGGGTGAACCGTTGGAAACAATCTGCCCAGGGCGTTCTGCTCCACTGAGTTTAGACAACAAAGAACTTGTCTGGCGACTACAGCACTTGGTAATGCCCCAGTCATGGGAGGTCTGCACCAATATCGCGAAATAATAAAATAGCACTTCGTTTGACACCACGACAGTGCACGGTGAACGTAAAGGCGTTGCTCGCTCAAACGTTATTCACAAAGTTGGCTTCTTCCAGGAACAGTTGGGTTAGTAGCAGGCAAAAATCCTACTCGAAGAGTGAGGTCAATAGGTTTCCAATATCGAAGTAAGTGGACAGAGCCGCTACCCGAAAGGAAACGTGAAGCTGCTCTTGATGAGATTCGCAAGATTTTGCATCGCGAGGACATACTGTGACGACAGATCCGGGAGTGATCGTTAGCCGGTAAAGGATAGAGCGTCACTGACCTGTTTCGAGCAGCTTCCCGACCGACTGATACTCAGATTTCAGGGTTGTTCCTCTTGACTTGGTCTCTTCTCGTCGTTAGGGGGGGGACATCAGAAGCGTCGACCAAAACTGAGAAGTTGATGCTATATGGTTTGTGCTCTCCCGGTAACTTGATGATTGCGGTATTGCCGTCCTGGAACAGCAACCGAAACGCATCACCCTTTTTTAAACATCTGCCTTCAGGTAAGACCAAATCTTTGAGAATTGTATACCTTGGACTTTCACCGTCCGCCGAGCGCTTTTCGACAATTTGTTTATTGATCTGCTGAACTCCAACAACCGCGGTCGCGCCTAGAGCCGCACCTCCCATGACAGTTTTGACTAGAAGTTTTGTCGGACCACCAGCTTTGGATGCTAGTTCTATCAATTTCTGCCAAGATCCCAGATTGCTCACGAATGAACCTTTCATATCGAACACGATGTATAAAGCCAATGTGCAATTTATATTTATGAGCTTACGGTGGGGCTGACGTACCGATCAGTTGTGGGATGCGTATTTGTCCTTAAATGTCTCAATGACTAGGGTACGGTTTTCGTCTATGGTTACGAGTGCCCCATATTAATTCCACAGCCGGTATGGATAGCTTCACTGTAATGGATATGAGCGCGACTAAGCCGTTATCCTTTGGATTCGGTTCAATTCCGGAAGTGCACTGAGCTACTAAGGATAATTATCACCATGGGTCTATTTGATTTTTTTAAAAAGCGAAGTGAAACTAGCTGGGAGGAAGACAACACTTACACCGGGGAGACTCCTCCCTGTCCGAATTGTGGTACGGCTCTAACCAAAAGATATGTATACAGTGGGATGTACTGTGAAGCATGTCGTTACGGTCTGGACGATGACGATGACGAAGAGCTAGATGAGAGTCAAGCACTAAGCGTTCATGACGCCGCCGATATCTGGGCGTCAAACGGTCAAGATGAGGACTACATGTTCGGATACTCCAGACAGGAACTCTTAGACGCTTACGATGAATGGTAAATTTGATAATCGCCGGTTGTGATAGGCATCTTCATTCTGAAGGTACTTTGCACACAAGTTGTCATTGAGCCACTATGTGCACTGGTCAAAGAAATCTCAGGGTGGGCATTGCTTGGTCGAGATCTACGTGCGTTATTGATTTCAAAATTCGAAGGCTAGATCAAATGGGGTATACCCGGCTGGACACCTTGATTTTGTCGAACGCATCAGCTTTCACTTGTTCTGGACCACGAGAATTGCCAATAGGTCAGCCCTGACTGTATGGTCAGTACATGCTGACTATTGCTTCGCGTCTTGATGTGATGAATCGGTTGGGTCGAGCGATGGCAGATCCAACCCGTTCTCGAATTTTGCTGTCCCTGCTGGAAAAACCCGGCTATCCGGCCCAATTAGCCAAAGCGCTGGACCTGACTCGGACCAACGTGTCGAATCACCTGGCCTGTTTGCGGGACTGCGGGATCGTCGTTGCTGAACCGGAGGGGCGACGAACCCGCTATGAGATCGCCGATCCTCATCTCGGGCAAGCGCTCAATGCGCTGGTGGACACGACCCTGGCCGTGGATGACAACGCACCCTGTCTCAATCCGGTATGCCCGGTGGTTGGTTGCTGCGACACCGTGGGAGGCCAAGGATAATGTCTTCTGCGTGTGGTTGCGAAGCAGCCGAGCCAACAGTCGATCATGAGGAGCCCACCTCCTGGTGGGGTGATCCCGCGGTCCTGGTGCCGGTAACTTCTGGTGTGGCCCTGCTGGTCGGTCTGATCCTTGAGTGGTTCGTTCCAGGAACTGGCCTGGCGGCGGCAATACTGTTCTGGATATCTCTGGTGTTGGGTGCTTCTCAGTTCGTGCCTGGGGCGCTGCGGGGATTGTTCACCTCAGGCCGATTGGGTATCGGGGTGTTGATGACCATTAGTGCCACCGGTGCGGTGCTGCTGGGGTTCATTGAAGAAGCCGCCGCACTGGCCTTTTTGTATTCCATCGCTGAAGCCCTGGAGGATCGGGCGATGGATAAGGCCCGATCGGGGCTGCGGGCCTTATTAGCGCTGATCCCATCGACGGCGACGGTTGTCACAGCCGGGACTCCTCGCACGATCCCGGTGGCTTCCCTGGTGCCGGGTGAGGTGCTTCGCCTGGCAGCAGGCGAACGGTTGGCCACCGATGGAGTGGTGCGAACCGGGCGCAGCAGTCTGGACGTTTCAGCGATCACGGGTGAATCCATCCCCGTCGCTGTCGAGCCTGGTGACCAGGTGCTCGCCGGATCGATCAACACCTCCGGCGTTGTTGAAGTCGAGGCCACGGCCGCTGGAACGGACAACTCCCTGACCGCGGTCGTGGAACTAGTGGAACAAGCTCAGCATGACAAAGGCCAACGGGCACGGATTGCTGACCGTCTGGCCCGCCCGTTGGTGCCGGGAGTGCTGATCTTGGCCCTTCTCGTGGCCGTCATCGGGGCCCTCCTGGGGGATCCTGGGGTCTGGATCGAGCGCGCTTTGGTGGTCCTGGTGGCTGCCTCGCCATGTGCGTTGGCGATCTCGGTACCAGTAACGGTGGTGTCGGGCATTGGTGCGGCCAGCAAGTTCGGCGTCATTATTAAATCTGGGGCCGCCTTTGAACGGCTTGGCGGTATCCGTCATCTGGCCCTCGACAAAACCGGCACACTGACGCGCAACCAGCCCAGCGTGACCGACGTCTTGACGACCGATGGCATCAGCCGGGCGGAGGTGCTGGGTTGGGCGGCTGCGCTGGAAACCCACAGCACCCACCCCCTGGCGGCTGCCATTATCGCCGCCACCTCCTCTGGCGCCCCGAAGGCCCAGCAGGTGAATGAAACAGCCGGTCACGGCATGCACGGGATCGTAGATGGCACCCAGATCGCGGTAGGCAGCCCGCGCTGGCTGCACCCCGGCCCACTCACTGACCAGGTCCAGGACTTGGAAGAACACGGCATGACGGTGGTCATCGTGCATCGCGAAGACCAGCCCATTGGAGCAATCGGGGTCCGGGATGAACTCCGCCCAGAAACCGCCGAGGTCATAGGCCAGTTAAATGATACGGGCTATGGGCTCACCATGCTCACCGGAGACAATACCCGGACCGCACACGCGCTGGGCGTGGAGGCCGGGATTAGTGATGTGCAGGCCGAATTGCGTCCAGAAGACAAAGCCCAGGCCGTAGCTGCACTCCAAAAGCATCGTCCGGTAGCAATGATCGGTGACGGGATCAACGATGCCCCCGCATTGGCCTCAGCATCAATCGGTATAGCCATGGGGGCCAAGGGCTCGGATGCTGCGGTGGAATCCGCTGACGTCGCGTTCACCGGAGACGACCTGTGGGCCATCCCACGAGCGTTGCACCATGCTTGGCGGGGACGGCAGATCATTAACCAAAACATCACGTTGTCGTTGGCCATCATCGTCGTCTTGCTGCCGCTGGCCATCACCGGTGTACTGGGCCTGACCGCCGTGGTCCTAGTGCACGAGATTGCTGAAGTCATCGTCATCGTCAATGGTTTGCGAGCCGGCCGGACCAAAGCCACCACAAAAATGAAAGCTACGACAATGCCATCTACGCTGCAACCGGCTCACGGCTGACGCAACTGACTCCGTTGACTCGTCCCACCAGAGTGTCAAGTCAAGCCTCAACACTGAACACTTCTGTCAAGTTCATGCCGAGCCACCAAGCCCGGTATACCCTCTTTGACACCTTCAACTAAGGTGCTTACGACCGTAAACTTACAGGTCCCATCTGCTGTCCTGGAGGTTCCCGTTGACGAGTCCTTCCCCTAAGACTCCCACGACCACAGACCTAGAACACGTCGTTGCCACATGTCGCGAACTGATCGAGACGCGGTTCGGTAGTGAGTCTGATTGTGGTGCGGCTGCCGTGCTCCTGGGTGACGGTTCGATTATCACTAGCACAAGTCCCGACGTCCAAAATCCCAGTACGATCCTCTGTCACGAGACCGAGCCATATCTTGCTGCGTTCCGCCTTAACCAACCAATACTGGCCTCCCTTTGCCTACACCGCACCGAAGATGATTGCTTTGTCGTCTTCAGTCCGTGTGGCATCTGCCGAGAACGCCTCATGATGCATGGTGCAGCACCACTCGTTGGCGTCCCGGAACCTGACGACGCCACACACAGGCTCGATGAGTCCATTTAGGCGAGATACTGCCTTATTACTGGCAGTCAGTCTTTAATTAAGTGCAGCAGAACGGGTATCTCCGGGGCCACGACTTCGAACGTTAGGGAAGGCCTGAACAGACGAACTTGGCATATCTGATTGGATGCTTCGCCGTCCGATTGCAGGACAAATCTTGCAAGTACCAGCATCTCTTATCGACCACGCTTCGAAATCGCTAGCCGATGACTTACTGCAAGTTTCCATTACTCTTCGTTCATCACAGTGGAATTTCTAACTATCGCAAGTATATGAACCTGAATCTTATGAGAATGCATCACCTCCACCTCCACCGGCACTAAGTCCAGAGTTCACTAGCGGTAGTCCACAAAGGCTCAGGAAGCCATGTAGATGTCGATGCCAGGTTAGTAGTAATCAGACTGCATCAGCGCCATCACTCTTTTACCACTCCATATTCTTCAACACACCTCTGGCACTAAAGTGCACTGCGCTGACATTTCTGTCAGCGCATGACATACGGAATCTCTCGCTCTAGCGAACTATAAGTATGGAACAGATTAAGGATCGGACCTGTAAAGCCAAAGCTTGTGGAACTGCCCTTCCCGAGGACGCTCATCGTCGGAGAAAATACTGCTCGCGTCGGTGTACCAACAGGGAAGCACAGCGACGGCGCCGATTGCGGAGGGCAGTAGAGGGTAAGTCCCAAGTCGATATCTTGGAAAGGACCGAAACGGAGTTGGAGGAACTTCGCATACATAATCAGAAACTCGCCCAACGCCTGGCCGTTCGTGACCGCAATCTTCGCCGGCTTGAACATGCATTGAAGCGGGCTGAGCATCAGGTGGAAGTTGCGGTGAACGAACAGGCACAGCGGACACGTGCTGTCCGGGACGAATTGGCTGTGGCCAATAACGAGGTGGCCAACTTGCGGCGTAATTGGTCATCGAGGACGGCTGCGGCCACATCAAGTCAGGAAGCAACCGAGCTACGGGAACGACTGGTTAGTGTGACCGAAAGATATAACAGTTTAGTGGCCAAGTACTGGGAGTTGTCCGAGGCCGCACAGTACGCGGTCACCGAGCGTAATCATTTGCAAGGCATTGTCCGCCAATGGGATGGCATGTGTGTCCGGCTCTATAAAGCCACCGGTGGCCGGCCAAAAAAAGCAGCGGACAAAAAGGTCCTGGCCACGTGGTCACAATTTCGAAAGTTGGTCCGCAAATGACTGTCCGGTCCACGGCCATCGCGTTGGCCGCTGGATGTGGCCAACGACTATCGGTGGCCATGGCCCCCGCACGTTCTTGAGTTTGTCCGGAAGGGAGTTCGCATGGTTGTTTCTATCTCTAAGATGTCCATTGCTTATTATTTGTCCACGGTGGCTAAAGGTGATGAACCACAGGCCACGACCAAACCGCTGACCGCCTACTATACGGAAACGGCCACGCCCCCTGGCCGTTGGTGGGGCCAGGGATTGGCCGGGTTGTCCGGGGTTGCCGACGGTCAACAGGTGGGCCGTCGAGATGCGATTGCTATTTATGATCAATTGGCCGACCCTGCGACCGGTCAAAGTCTTGGCCGGTCCATGATGGTGCAGCATCAAGCTCCAGAAGGGGCCACTACACCAAAGGGTGCCCCGGCCAAAAAGACTCGCGACGCGGTTGCCGGGTTTGACCTCACATTTTCCGTTCCCAAATCTGTCTCCACACTCTGGGCGGTGGCCGGACCCCAGTTACAGCAAGCGTTACAAGACGCCCATCAACGGGCGGTCAATGAAACCATGGCTTGGACTGAACGTGAATTTATCCAATCACGAGCCGGGAAAGCTGGAGTGGCACATGTGCCGGTCCATGGACTGATCGCGTCGATGTTTGATCATTGGGACTCACGTGAAGGCGATCCACAATTACATACCCATGTCGTCGTGTCGAACCGAGTCCAACGACGCTTGGATAACCAGTGGGTCACCCTGGATTCATACACCTTGCATCGCCATGTTGTCGCGATTTCGGAGACCTACAACAGTGTGCTCTTTGATCAGCTGCATAAGTCCATCAGAGCCCTACCTCAAGCGATGGCCCCAGACGACCCAGGCCACGAGATTATTCAAGATCTGATGGAAGCCACCACGGAAAAGACGACGACCGCCACCGATGTGGCTGCGTCGGGCATATCGGTGGAACTAGCTGGCGTCCCGGAAGAGCTCCTTCGAGAATTTTCGCAACGTTCTGTCCTCATCGAACAACGCACCGATGAGTTGATCGAGCAATACGTCGCAGACTATGGGCACAGACCCGCACAAGGCGTTCTGCTGCAACTTCGGCAGCAGGCCACTCTTGAGACCAGGAGTACCAAGCCGGATGTTAGTGAATCCTTGGCGCAGAAAATGTCGGGATGGCGTGACCGGACACTCAACGCTGGTCATGACCCCTCAGAAGTGATCGCCAATGCCACCGGTCACGATAGTCAAGCGATCAGCCCGGACATGTTGACCGTCGACGTCCGCAAGCAGTTGGCCGAATGGGTTCTGGCCGAGACCGCGGCCAGACGAGCCACCTTCACCCGAGCCAATCTGATCGCATCGGCACAACGCATCACCCGGCTGGTACGGTTTTCCACATTTGAGGACAGGCTGGCCATCACCGATGAATTAGTGGCCATGGCGCAAGATCAAGCCGTGGCGTTAACTCCGGACCGGTCAACGGTCACCCTGGACACCACAGACGTGGCCGTGGTCAACCGTGGCCGGTCAGTGTTTGACCACAAACCCACCGCTGGGGTCTACACCACCGCTACCATCATGGACCAAGAACAATTCATCATGGACGCGGCCACCCACTCAGCCGGACACGGATTAGATGCACACCAAGTAGAAACGCAGCTTGCCACAGTTTCTATGGCCGGTGGCTACCCACTCAGTGCAGACAAACTGCGCGCATGTCGTGGATTGCTGACCTCAGATTCGGCCCTGTCTGCTGTCATCGGCCCAGCCGGGACTGGCAAAACGTCTGCGATGGCCGCCGTCAAAGATATTTGGTGCCAACACCACGGCTCATCCTCGGTAGTTGGGTTGGCTCCTTCTGCCGTAGCCGCTCGAGTGTTGGGTAACGAGCTTGACGTCGCCACCGACAACGTCTCGAAATGGTTATATGAATCCATAGGTGACGGTGCGGCCCGGCGAGCTCAACGCATCCAACGCCTGACAAATACCTTGCACGACTTCGAACGCTCCAGGCAGCCACATCCCAGACGATATGAAGCCGTTGCTGCTCAACTGGCAGAACAATACGCTGCCCAAGCTAAATACCAGCTGCGGGAAAATCAGCTACTGATCATTGATGAAGCATCGATGGTCTCAACAGCTCAGCTTGCCGAACTCACAGCGCAAGCCAAAACGGCCGGAGCCAAAGTTGTTCTGGTCGGAGACCCTGCCCAGCTAGGGTCCGTAGATGCTGGCGGCATGCTTGGCTGGCTGGATCGGAACAACAAAGCACATACCTTGTCATCAGTGTGGCGGTTCAAAAACGATTGGGAAGGTGCCGCATCGCTTGGACTTCGGACTGGCGATGTCCGTGCACTCGATGACTACGAAGCCCAGGGCCGCATTATTGATGCTGGAGACGACGCAGCAGGTGTGGCCTACCAAGCATGGCTCCATGACACTGAACAAGGTACCTCAAGCATCCTCATTGCCGCAGACAACTTGACGGTGACGGATCTCAACGTTCGGGCACAGCATGATCTCGCCAAGACCGGCATGATCGACCTCAACGAAACCGTGACTTTACGCTATGACACCTTCGCCGGGGTCGGCGACAAACTCCTGGCCCGACGCAATGATCGACAACTCACTGATGAATCTGGTGCATTCATCACCAACGGCACCCGCCTGATACTGGAGACCGTTCACGCCGATGGTTCAGCCGTCGCCACTAACGAGTCCACCGGAGCCAAAATCGTCTTAGACCCCGACTATTTGGCATCCTCCACCGAGCTAGGCTATGCGGTCACAGCTCACCGAGCCCAAGGCGTCACTGTGGATACCGCACATTGTGTGGTCGATGAAAACCAACCCCGAGAATTGTTTTATGTGGCGATGACTCGTGGCAAGCACGGCAACTACGTATATACCGCAACACGAGAGGAACACGAAGCCTACGAACAAGCAGATCACCCCGACAACTGGGGTTTAATGTTTGAAGACAAATCCGCGCAGACTTCCAAAGAAGTCCTCGCCCGAGTGCTGGCCAATGAAACCTCAGAGTACACCGCCCACGAAATCAAAAGCCAGGAAACCGCGTGGGCCAACGATCTGGGTCGGCTATGTCACGAGCGGGAATACCTACGCTGGGCAGATCGAGCAGAACGCACAGCCAAGTGGGTGCAAGACACCTATCCAGATGCAACCACCCGACAACGCCTCACCGATGGTCAACACTGGTCGCTGTTGGTGGACGCCGATCCGGCACACCAGTTCAACGCAGACCCACAGCCCACCGATACCGTTGACAGCATCCGGCAACACTGCCGCCCACGGCCCCAACCTGAGCACCTTCATGACGGCAACACCATGAGCAATGAACAGCGCCAAGCAGTGATGGACGACCAACTTCGCCGTATCGACCAGGAACTTGGCTCCCGCCGCACAGCACTCCAAAAGTCACCACCGCCATGGGTTGAACACCTACCACCCCAGGACAGCCCAGGCTACAAAGACGCCCTCAATAAGGTGTTGTTGTGGCGTGCCGTGGCGGACTACGACAACCAACGCCACCCGGTCGGCCAAGAACCAGCCCCGAACATTTCCAAAACGTTGCGTGCCTATTACGACCACGCCCAGCAAGCCATCAATCCCACCCCAAACCAAGACCCAGGTCAGACAGAGTTTGAGGAACTGATCGCAGCTCAGCCCGACCTTGTGAACCAACTCCACGATGACCCGGTGGACTTCTCCATGTTGGATGAAGTGTTCGACACCCAAACCCATACGACCAGCCTGGACGCCCAGACCATTGCTGCCCAACAACATCAACCGGGAACAGCAGAGGTCGAATGGTCCGACTTTGAGTTTGACTAATCCCTGCCTGTTAAACGGCAACTGCCCCAGCCGATGGCTGGGGCAGTTGGCAATTATTGGGTCAGCCGATGCCGGGGGAGGGACGCTGGTTCGACACGTGGTGCACCTGGACATGTTGGTCCAACCATTCCTGAGCTGATCGACGCTCAGGTTCCCGCTGCTCCGGTTCATCCGTTGTTGCAGCAGTCGCGCGATTCACTGTCTGACTGGTCCGGTGCACGTCCTGGTTCCCGGACACCACGGCACCCGCCGGGACACTCTCGTTGAGTTCGTGTTCGACACCTACATGCCGATGTGCTGTGGGCATCACTTCAGCGAGTTCAACCGGTTGATCTACCGGAGTGACCGTACAGTGTGTTCGATCCGGTAATAGTTTGATTTCATCACCAGATGAGGTCTGGAGCACCAGCCGGTCTGGGGCAAGCCCAAGACCGGGTTCCCTTCCGGTCACGGTCGCGGCCATGGAACCGGTCAACCCGGTCCGGTTCGACGGCTGGAACTGATCTATTTCCACAAACACGTGTTTGCCGGGATAACTTGTGTCCATCACCTCTTGAATGGATCGTGGCTCGGCCTGGCGGACATGTCCGGCCAGATGCAGCAACTCGTGTCCGGTCAAGGCTCCTTTGGCCCGATCATGGATGTCCACAGCGGTCGAGTCCATCTTCGAGCTAGTCTGGACCACCTCATCACTGCCCCGATAGGTGATGTCTTTTCGGTCAGCCCCGGACACACCCAGGACGGTGACCATCTCTTTGACCGCTGCTCGGTCATCAATGTCGGCTGACACCACCCGGTCACCGGGCCGCAATTGACCAATCGTGGTGACCAACCGCTGGCCACCAAACATGGTCTGCTTCTCGGCATCGGACAGCATCATGGCCGGTGTAGTAGGCCATGCCCGGCCACCATACGGTGTCCGCTCGGACAGTTCCATGACTCTGGCCCGACCGGTGTCCGGGCTGACCGCAACCGTGGATTGTCGATAGCCAGCACCATAACGGCGCACAACATCTCCGGCATACCCAAAGCCCTCCACATCTTCTGTCAAAATCTCACCCGGCACCAATTGGCTCGCTGTTCGCATTTTCGACTGCTCTAATCGTTCAGCAGCGGCAACTTGCTGGGCTGCTGGGCTGGTCTTGCCCACGGCCACAAACCCGGATGACTGGTCCACATCCTGGTGGCCGAAGCGGCGGCCATCATCGGTGACAAACCCACGGTTCTGGAAGGTCCCCTCCATCACCGTGTCAGGCTCATCTCGGATCACAAACCTGATACGATCCTGGTCTTCTAACTCGAATGCGTGGCGGTAGTGTTCGTCGTAGTCAGCATCTCGATCCAGGATCACTTGCTGCATGGGTGTCAGCCGGTCCCAATCGCGTTCAATGACTGTCATCGGCAGATAGTCCTGGAGTTTTGTGGCCTCATGTTCCAGCTGCTCTGGACGGGGCTCATCAGCCGGATACCCGTACATGTCTTGGAATACGCCGTGGTCATCGTAGACAAATTCCAGCCGGTAATATCCCCGCTCATATAACACCACATCGTTGTCACGATAACTGGCCGTGCTGCGTTCCCCGAACGTATCCGCCAGTGTTTGACCACTGACTGTCCGAACCGATTGTGCTTCCTCGGTATCGTCTTCATTGAGTCCCATTTCAGCGGCCAAATCTTGGGCCTGGGTTTGCACGCGATGCAGTTCCTCCGCGTACTCAAAGGGATCCTCCAACACTTGGCCTAATTGCCCTCGCGTTGCCACCAGATGATCATACTCTTGCTGCCACTTAGCATGTTCGTCTCCTAAGCCAGTCACGAAGTTTTCGGCTGTGCGAATCGTACCCATAGCTGAGGGAGACTGAATCAGCTTATCGACGGACCATACCCGACGCACGGACGGCATCTCTGCCACCACCAGTTGCACGGTTTTTCCGTGTCGAACCACACCTAGCGGAATGTTGCCGACCACACCCACCGGTGTCATCTCGGATGCTTGCTGATAATTCGGTACATCGGTCCGCAGCGCCTGGTGTCGCAAGACATTAACCAGGTACTCACCAGCATCGGCCCGATCTGTCAGGTTTTGACCGGTGCTGGTCTGGAGCCTGAACCGGTCCCCGCTGGTATCAACGCTTTGGTCAGCTAGTACTGCCAGAGCTGGCATATTGGCCGCGAGATGCTCAATGCGGTTGTCGTTGTGGCGTAGCATCACACGACTCTTGGACCGTTCCGACTGCCACGTTTGTTGCAGGGATTCTAACTGTTCCATCCGCAGCTGTAATTCGGCTAGTTCTTGAATCCTTGGATCACCGGATAGTTCTGACGCAGCCCTGGACGCACTGAACTCAAGCCCAGCGACAACATCTTCCATCTGTCGGCCAGCCAGTTCACCGCGTTTCATTTGTCCAATAAATTTCGCTTTTCTGGCGATCATGTCCCATGAGGCGACGTCGAATGTGTTGTCAGTGGCATAGGAATACAGCTCGACTTGTTCGTTCTGGTTGCCCTGCCGGATAATTCGACCTTCACGTTGTTCTAGATCAGCTGGTCGCCACGGGCAATCCACATGATGCAAAGCAACGGCACGCCGCTGGACGTTGGTGCCGGTTCCCATTTTTTGTGTGGAGCCAATCATCACCGACACTTGCCCATTCCTGCATTCGTTAAATAGCGTGTGTCGGGCTTCATCGGTCTCGGCTTCGTGAATGAACCGGATTTTGTCCCCGTCCATGCCAGCCGCGACCAGATCATCGCGAATCTGGTCATACATATTCCACTCATCGCGTGGCGTGGACTGGTCCAAAAAGACGATCTGCAAACCGCCAGTGGTTGGGGAAAGATCACCTGTGTCAGTGAGATACTGCCGGTGCTGGGTGCGCTGGTGTACGTCCATGATCTGCTCGATCACTGCCACTGAACGGCCACCATCGTCATCGGCTTCTAGCCCGACCAATCGTCCGTCTAAGGCCACACGACGACCATCACCAGTAATCGACAACATATTGTCGTCACTACTAGCCGATAGGTTTTCAATTCGATCCGCCAAATCCCCGATATATGTTTCAACCTGTGGTGACGGGTCACGTCGCAACAGCACGCGATCACCACCGACCACTTCCGGCAGGCTGGTCTCTAATTGGTCGCGTTGGACCGTATCGGTAAATGCGGCGTTAATTCGCATCAGCTCAGGCACATTGACGTATTTACCGATCCGGGTCACTTGTTCAAACCCGTCGCCGGTCATTTTCGGCTTCAAGGTGGTCTCTGACTTGGTGAATTGCTGCCCCCACGCCGTGACGGTTTCAGCATTGGTAGCGGCTAAGACGTCTGGGCGCAGATAATGTTGCATCACCCACATTTCCGACATCGTGTTCGCGACCGGGGTTCCCGTCGCAAACGTTGCCACCGCAGGTTGATACGTGGCCGTCAGCAACCCAGCTCGTTCGGCTGAGACCGTCTTTTGTTCCCGTAAAGCACGCAGCTTGAAGTCCAAATCGGCTGCACGCTGGGACCCAGCACAGGACAGTTCTGCAAGGTCGGACTGGCGTGCGAGGTTCTTATAATGATGTGCCTCATCGACGAATAAGTAATCAATACCGGTCTGTTCAAACGTCAAACCGGGGTCGGAAACTTTGGTGGCACGCTCATATTGGCTTTCTAACCGCTTTTTGGCCGATTCAATACGTTTGACCGAAAACCGATCCTCAGTATCGGCGTTGGCGTGCACCTCATCGAGTGCCGCCATCTGTTCGCGTAGCCACTCAGCACGTTTCGCCGGGTCAATTTCTACTCGCTCAAACACGGTTTGCGGCAAGATCACCGCATCCCACTCACCAGCAGCAGCCATGCTCATCCAATGCTGACGCTGACCTTTCGATAACCCCGTGGGCACAGCCAACACATTGGCATCGGGATACCATTCCACAAACTCACGGTTAATCTGTTCCACCAAATGGTTGGGCACAACCATCGCAGGCTTGTGGGCAATCCCGGTCCGTTTGAGTTCCATTGCCGACATCACCATCGTGCCAGTCTTCCCAGCACCAACCACATGGTCTAACAGCACGGCAGGTTCGTTGACTACCCTGGCCACCGCCGCGCGTTGATACGAATATGGGGTCCGCGATTCTGCCAGGCCGGGCAGGTCTAAACCCTCACCAATACTGGAATAATCTGGTGCGACCATCGCATTGAATTTGCGGTTGTAAATCTGTTCCAACCGTTGGGCGCGATCTGGGTCCTCCGTAACCCAGTGATTGAACCGCTGGCGAATCGCTTCGACTTTTTCACGTGCTGCGGTCGTGGCCTTGGGGTCTTTCCGGTACGTGCCGTCACTCTCTTTTTGTCGCACCACCACCGCACGATAGTTCATCGCCGCTGCAAATAACGCAGCAGGGGTTCGTTGCGAGGTGCCCCATTGGAAGCGAATATGATCACTAAACCCACCCTTGGGCGATTCCACATCCCACTGTTCCGCACCGGGGTTCCACTTCACCGCCGAGGCCACTTCAAATGTCTCACGCACAAACTCGTTATAGACATCTTGCGGAACCCACTGCACACCCGGATTAACCATGACATCTTCAATACTGATGTCATCCGGGACCACTGTCTCCAGCTCCCGGACGTTATGCCAAAACTGCTCATCATCGGCAGCGGCTCGTTCTGCGACTTCAAGTTTTGTTCGCACATCACCAGACAAATACGACACCGATGACACCAACTCGTGGGTCTCCGGCTCCACGAACGCATGGTCTAACACGGCTGCACGGACTGTCGTCTCGTCCATCTGCAATAAGTCGCCAATGCGATCAAGATCAAGACGTCGAGTTTCATCTAACGAAATGGCGATCGCATCGACCACTGATCCAGCACGCTCTGGGCGAGGACGGTACTCGACCACGTTTTGGGTCATCAATGCGCCAGGGTCAGCAACTTGGGTTTGTTCGTCAAAACTTTCCATCGCACGCAGCAACCCCAGTTTGGGATCACCACTGAGAAAGGTCAGATGACGCTGGTCACGGCGCACAAATTCCTGTTGCCCGGCTTCTTCCTGCCACTGCGCTAACAATTCTTCTGGAACTACAGCATCATTGCGCCCTACCTCCCCATCATCGGGCAATGTCGCACGCCATTCCACTTCGGCCGCGTTCACCAATTGCTGCTGGTGCCGGTCAGAAGGCGTCCGCCAGACTTCCTGGTAGCGGTTGATTGGCCCATACCGCTCCACATAGTCGCGCCAAGCACTCACCAGCTGGTCACGTGCCTGCTCTGCCGCAGCCACGCCCTGACCTGAGGACTGGGCTTCAATCGTCGCCACACCCAAATCCCGCAACTGCACCAGAGCCTGAGACTCCGCCACCCGATTCCGGGCAACCTTCACAGGCTCCCACTCCATCGAGGGACTGTACTGCACAAATTGGCGGTCTTCACTGTCATACCGAATATGTCCCACGGCTGCTTCCGGGGGAACCTCAAAATGCACACCCGGTTCAACCACAGCAGGGTTCAACGACTCAGGCGCATACCCTAACCCCTGCCGCTGAGCCTGTTCAATACTGGTCATGAGTCGCTGTTCTAGCTGGGTTCCGACCTCGGATAGATCATCAGTTTCCAGGCTGTAGGTCGGGTTGCCCCACTGATCTGTGACACCACGAACTGCACCAATCATCTGCTCCGGGTGAGTCGCAAAATACTGTGACGCCCCCACCGCATGGGCCACGCCTTCGGCAGTAGTCACAGTCATCGTGCCAGGTTCCACCCACGCGTTAATACTGTCCTGATTGACTGGTTCATCTGGCTTGCGACGACGAAACACCAACACGTCCGTCATCACGTCAGTACCCGCAGAGGTTCGCATCGACCCGGCAGGCAACCGGACCCCACCCACCAAATCGGCATATCGGGCGAACTCACGACGAGCCGTGGTGCGCTGGGAATCCATCGTCCACGTGGACGTCATCACCGCGACGTAGCCACCGGGGGCGGTGTGGCGCAAGCTTTTGGCAATAAAGTAATTGTGTATGGAGTGATGTTGCGCGTTGAATGCTTGGTCAGGCACCGAAAAATTGCCGAAGGGCACATTACCGACGACAGCATTGAACGAGTCCTCAGCAAAACGGGTTTTTTCAAATCCATGCGCCTGAATCTGGGCCGAGGGATATAGCCACGACGAAATTTTTGCCGTCGTCTCGTCTAATTCGACCCCCACCATCTGGGCTGACTCGGGGGCCTGCCCGATGAATTCGCCAGAACCTGATCCCGGTTCTAAGACCGGCCCGCCGTCAAATCCCGCCTGCTTCAAAGCTGACCATATCGCGACCGTATGCGCTGGATCAGTGTAGTGCGCGTTTAACGTGGTGGCTTTGGCTTGCTGCCAGCCATCTTCACCCAACAGGTCCCGCAAAGAGTCACGATTATCCTCTGAAACCCGAAGGCTTGTGGGGTCAAAGACTTCTGGTAACGCACCCCAGGAGGACCATCCAGCCAGCACCCGTTGCTGGTCAGCCGTGGCATAGGCCGAATCGTTTTCTAACGCTTGAAGTGTCTCTAAGGCTGCAATATTTGCATCTAACCGTGCCTGGAACCCAGACGGGCGAAACGTTTCCCCCGACCAGTCAGCTGCAACGCCTGCTAGTCGTTGTCTGCTACGTAATTCACCATCGTCTGACTGACCAACCCCGGCCAGCTGGTCGTGCCCTGGATCGGTTGCATCCCTTGGTCGACCATCCACTGAAAGACCATCTCGGTCTGCTGTTCCAACTTCTGGGCCACCTGCAGCTGTTGGTTCATCGGCAGTTGTCGCAGCTGCTGATCCTTCACCACCGGCAACCGGTCCGGGTACATCTGGGCTTGGTGCGCCACGATCATTGCTTCCAGGTACATCCGAAACTGGCTGGTCGCCTGCTGGAACTGGGGTCGCTCCATCACCACGTCCACCAATGTCTTGGTCTCGGTCTGGCGATACAGCCGGTCGTACTCCTGAATTAGGGTCCACCCGTACGGGGTCTCCGCCATCGGTTGCTGCCAGACCAGCGGATTGTTCTCCCACTCGTCCATCCACAGCCCCAGTCCCGGACTGTAATGTTGTTCCGTCGTCTCGTCGAATGCTTCGTTCGTCATCGACCTCATCCTCACTCCCATAGAATTCAACATCTTCAATATCGAAGATACTGAGCTGGCCCTCAATTTGCTTCCGCCGCGCCATAAGCAACTTTCCTTACTTGACATAACGTCACAGTGGCCGGCAACTGTCAAGCACCGGCCACCGCTGACGGCCTCACCTACACTGCATCACTGCCACACGCTCAAAAGCCTTCGGCTCCAAAGTCCACTCAAAACGGTGGCCCTTCTGGCCCAAACCGCTGCAACTCTGCTTGCATATGTTGTTCTGCCATCACCCGATGTGCTTCAAGTTCCTCCAGGCTGAGCCCTTTTGGAGGCTCTGGATTCTCTGCCAGAAACTCTCTCAACGAATGCTCTGCCCCAGCATTCTGTTGTTCCTCTTCCATTTCCAGCTCCCTCTCGCGTTCCATAAGCGCCTCATAAGTTAATCTGTCGCTATACTCAGTAAACTGTTGATCTGTCATCTGCTCTGGTACATCCTCTAGTGAAAAATCCGTGAAGGTTTTTCTGGCTACCAAACGATGTTTGATTTCAATCTCCCTGGTCTCGGGGTTGACTTCTGCTCCCGGACGATAATCGCCCCGCACTGTGACCAGATCACCGTGACCTAAGTCAGCGATTTGATCCCTGCTCGCTTGATCCAGCACCGCGACCTCATATTCCCTGCGCTCGGCTCGGTCGTAAATCGTCATCATGAGAAACTCTCGACCCGATTCTGTGGTCTCTAACCTTGGACTGCCCACCAGGGAACCCGTTACGGGGTCCTCTTGCGATTCTGGGTTGTGCTCAGACATAGCCTCGCTCCTTTATTCCTATCGACTGACGCTACAATCCGGGACCCTGCGTACCCGGTCGCGGGGGCAGAGTATTGTATTGCTGCTGATACATAGCCCCCTGCTGCGCCGCCATACGTTGTTGTCGTTGGGCAATCTCTTGGAGTTCACGCTCTGATAAGTTCGGCCGAACTGGGGGAGGACCTGGAGGTGTCGGCGTACCAGGCCCATCCAAAGGCGCCCGTTCAGCAGAAAACCCAGTAGGCCACTCCTGTTCAGCAGCACGATCGGCCGTATGCTCCATGTCCGCTACCACCGCTGCGTCACGCTCTGGGGTAACCGATGGATCAAACCGATCATCAAACATCGACACAGACACTTCATGCGCCCCAATCCGATGATTCAGTCCCGCCTCTCCAGTTCGTTGGTTTACGTATGGACTGACCTCATAATTGCCACGAACCGTGACCCGGTCTCCCTTTGACAACCCCGCTAAGGCATTTTCACGCAAGCGATCCTGAAGGATCGCAACGTCATACCCCACCGCTTCACCATCAACCCACTTCTGTTGCTCCCGGTCAAAAACCCGCTGATTCTCCACTACCCGCAACGCCGTCAGTGCTTTGCCTTCACGAGTCGTCACTTCTCGTGGATCATTAGCTAAGTAACCCGTTAGAGTTTTTTCACCCATCTTCATACGATCCGCCATGAGAAATCCTTCCGCATTGAGAAAATACGCCGGAGTATCCGGTTACAGATAATTCGAGTTAGAAGCCATATTTCAGAAGTGACACACAAATCCTGGATACGTTCCCCTATCTGTCAGCGGGTTGCTGATGCAACCCCTTGGACAGTCCTAAGACGGATCGACTTGGCGCTAAACTGGAAAGCCTATGAAGGAGAGTCACAATGAAGATTGACCGCATAGCTTCGTATGCTCCGGTGTTTGCCGAAAGCAGGTTGATACCCGCTGGGGTTGGACTTGTGCCTGCTGGCTTTCCATCGCCCGCGCAGGATTATTCCGATACTGAGATTGATCTGACGAAGATGCTCATTCGCGATGAGCTTTCGACATTCATTGTCCGTGTCTCCGGAGATTCTATGGAAGGCGCAGGCATTTACGACGGAGACGAGCTGATCGTGGATCGATCTATTGAACCACGCGATGGGCATGTCGTCATCGCGGTGGTAGACGGCGAGATGACCGTCAAACGTTTACGTGTCACTGCTACCGCTGTCATCTTGCAAGCAGAGAACGCCGAGTACCCCGATGTGACAGTGCCAGAGCTATCAGACCTGCGTATTTGGGGAGTGGCGACCACATGCCTACATCACCTGAACTAACGGATATTCCCGCTAAACGCACGAACCCGGCCCCGATAAGGGCTGATATTGCCGCTAATCGGGAATATCAACGAAAGTATTACAAGTGGTTGCCAGCATGAATGCTCCAGAAGAATACATTGCCTTAGTGGACATGAATTCGGCCTTCGTCTCAATGGAACGAGTTTTTGATCCGACGCTGCATAATCGCCCTGTTGTTGTGCTGTCGAATAACGACGGCTGCGTGGTTGCGCGAAGCCCCGAAGCCAAAGCCCTCGGCATCCCAATGGGCTATCCCTGGTTCAAACTCGAAGCCACCGCCAAACAGCACAGCCTGGTTGCAAAATCTAGCAATTACGAGCTGTATGGTCAAATGTCTAGCCGTGTAATGGGTGTTTTATCACGTTTTTCAGCATGGCTAGAAATATACTCCATTGACGAAGCGTTTCTCGGACTTAAAGGTAGTTTAGAGGACCTGCATGCGTTGGGCAAGCAGATCAAGGACGAAGTTTTCAGACTCACCGGGCTACCGGTGTGTGTTGGGATCGCAAAAACAAAAACCGGCGCGAAGCTTGCGAACGAAGCCGGTAAGAAGGTCGAGGCCCTTGGGGGAGTGTGTGTCTGGGATCGAGTGCCTGAGACCACCCGCGAACGAGTCCTGGCCCGACTGCCGGTCATTGAAGTGTGGGGGATCGGCCCCAGAGTCACCAAACGACTCAACGCTATGGGCATCTTCACGGTCAAAGACTTCCGAGACGCTGACCCAATCCAGATCCGGAATAAGTTTTCGATTGTACAGATGCGAACCTTGCTGGAATTACGCGGTACACCATGTATCCCGTTGGAAGAAGAACGCGAAATCAAAGACCAGCTGATCTATTCGCGCAGCTTTGCCGAGCCGGTGACTAACAGCGACGACATGGACCAAGTGCTCAGCATTTACGCGCAAATGGCGTCCACCCGATTACACCGCCACGACCGCGAAGCCAAGGTACTGACCGCGTGGGCGATGACCAGTTACTTTAACGACGACCAATCTCACCAACCCGCCGTCACCGTGGCACTGCCGGGTTATAGTGCAGATCCGGTGGACCTGATGAAAGCCGCGAAGAACCTCCTACCGAAGATCCGCCCCGGCACCCGATATGCCCGAGCCGGAATCGTCGTCACCGACCTACGCCCCGTTGGAGCACAACCGATGTTCGATGAATTCATGACACCCCACGAAGCCAAAAACATTGGTGAACTGCTAGAACATATCCGCAGCGAACACGGCCCCGCAGCGATTGGCCTTGGCAGAGCCGGACTACGCGAAGGCCCCGCATGGCAAATGCGACGCAACATGATGTCACCCCGCTACACCACACACTGGGATGAATTGCTAACAGTCAAAGCCGCTTAGGTCATCTCAGCAGAGCTATCCCCGGTCAGATGATGTTCTGGTTAGAGTGCTAACAGCTGTATGTTCACTCACTCTTGATAGGTAGTTCTACGTGTCCGAAGTCTTTGATCGCGATCGTATCCACCGCAAGCTCACGGAAATGTCTGCGTTCTGGCGGCAACGCATTGATGGGTGGCGTGATGAGGGGACCGAATCGGGCACCGAGAAACGCCACGCACAACAGCTGTGGTCCCATCTGATGCAGTGTTTTGATATTGCTTCCGAACGCATCGACGTATTTGAACGCAACGCTGATCGTGCCTCAACTGGTGGTCGTGGATATATCGACTTCTTCTGGTCTGGTGTGGTCATCGGGGAAGCCAAGAGCCTCAATGTCCCACTGGATCGGGCTTATGAGCAGGTACTGGACTATCTCAACGGTGGTAGCGTCGGGACTCATGAATGGCCTCGATTTATTCTGGTCACCAACTTCGAGAGTTTCCGGCTTGCTCGTCTCGGGCATCCCGAGGAATCCTGGACGGTAGAGTTTTCGATTGACGAGATCGCAGACCATCTCGAACAGTTGTTGTTTTTCGCTGGGGTGGAGTCCCTAACCAAAAGGGAACAAGAAGAAGCTTCTATCGTGGCTGCCGGGATCATGGCTGACTTATTCAATGTCCTTGTTGGTGAAGACGTTGATGAAGCAGTCGGCGAAGATGCTCCCACCTCGCCAGAGGATGAGGATGAAGACCTCGAAATGGCGTCCATCTTGATGACCCGCCTGCTATTCCTTATGTACGGCGATGATGCTGGCCTCTGGGAACAAGACCTGTTCTATCGGTGGCTAGAAAGCGTCAATTCCAAGAACCTTGGCCCCGCCCTCGATGGTCTATTCGAGTTACTCAACGCTGACGGGAACACGCGCCGCCGCAGATATCGCAACCTCGGTGACCTGGAAGCCCGATTCCCCTACGTGAACGGCGGAATCTTCGACGGCACCGGAAAAGTCGGATACTCGGTCGCACCAGAATTCAAAGATGCCCTCATGAAAGCCACTCGCTTTAGATGGACACAAATCTCGCCTGCCATTTTCGGGTCCATGTTCCAGTTGGTCAAATCTAAGGAAGCCCGCCGCGGCGACGGTGAGCATTACACCTCCGAAGCAAACATCCTCAAAACTATCCAACCATTGTTCTTGGAAGAATATCGAAGTCGCGCAGACCGGCTCATCGCCAATAAATCCACCTCAGCAGCGGATCTACGCAGATTCCAAGAAGAACTGGCAGCCAATATCTACATCGACCCGGCCTGTGGCGCAGGCAACTTCCTTAATGTCGCCTACGCCAAACTCCGTGAGATTGAAACCGACATCATCGTCGAGCGTCGAAAACGTTCCGGCACCACCACCGGTGTCCTCGACGTCACAATGCTCCAAATGCTCACCATTGACAAGTTCTACGGCTTTGAAATCAACTGGTGGCCAGCAAAAATCGCTGAAACCGCTATGTTCCTTGTTGATCACCAAGCAAACCGTGAACTAGCGGCCCGGGTTGGAGAAGCGCCAGAGCGCCTACCCATCACCATTACCGCACACATTCTCCACGGTAACGCCTTGGATTTTGAATGGACGGAAGTCCTACCAAAAACGGCAAAGAAGACCTACATTTTCGGCAACCCGCCTTTCGTGGGACAAAAGGAAAAGTCACCTAGTCAAATTGCTGATATGAAGCGTGTTTGGGGTGACCAATACGATGGCTATTTTGACTACGTGACGGGTTGGCATGCTCAGTCTTTGCGCTATTTCGGTACTGGTCGAGAAGGGGCTTTTGCTTTTGTAGCCACGAACTCAATTACCCAAGGCCAACCGGTTGCATCACTTTTTGCGCCGATATTTGATGCTGGGTGGCGCATCCGTTTCGCGCACCGAACTTTTTCGTGGGACTCAGAGGCCCCGGGAAAGGCTGCGGTGCATTGTGTGATTGTAGGGTTCGATCGCGAGTCAGAGCCAAGGCCAAAATTATGGGATTATCCAAATGTCGGAGGAAAACCAGTCAACGTTCCGGTTGAAGGATCCATTAATGCATATTTAGTTGATGGACCGAGAGTTTTAATTTCCAAACGCATGAAGCCTCTGGCTCCTAACCTTTCAAAGATTAGATCGGGTTCAAAAGCCGTAGATTGGGGTTACTATACCTTTGACGATGAGCGTGAACTTAAGGAAATTCAAAACGATCCTGTCGCCTCAAAGTTCATACGCGTCTACTTGGGCGGAGATGAGGTCATCAACCGGACTCCCAGGTGGTGTCTGTGGTTGGTGGATGCGACGAGAGACGACCTTAAGCAAAGCCCGATCTTACGGGCCAGAGTTGAGCAAGTTGCAAAACGTCGGTTAGCTTCGAAAAGGCCAGCCACGCTAAGAGCGGGTAGGACTCCTTTACTGTTCGGAGAAATGCGCCAGCCAACTGGTCGTTATCTAGCAATCCCGCAGACTTTTAGCGAGCACAGGAATTACTTCACTGCGGATTGGCTGGAAGCCGATGTAATTGCTTCGATTAAACTATTTACGGTCGAGGATAATGATGGGCTTCTCTTCGCCATAATTTCGTCGTCAATGTTCATGACCTGGCAGAAAACGATTGGCGGCCGAATGAAGTCGGACCCATCATTTTCTAACACAATCGTCTGGAATAACTTCCCAGTACCGGAACTAGAGGAGCGCACACGCGACAGGGTTATCGCAGCGGGCAAGAAAGTTCTAGCTGCGCGGGAACTCCAACCAGAGCGGACGCTGGCAGACCACTACGAACCGCAGGCTATGGCTCCGGAACTACTTAAGGCCCACGACGCCCTGGACCGCGAGGTGGATAAAGCTTTTGGAGCTACACGTAAACTTACGAACGAACGACAGCGCGAGAAGCTTCTGTTTCAGAACTATGAAGCACTAGCTAGTCAGGAAGCCCGCTAACGTGTTCGTGGGCACCCTACATTAACATGATTCCGCTGGGTGACCATTTGTCACTTAGACACTGTGAAGCTGTGAATGTTAACTTCGTTTGGCGGTGTTTCGCTGCTTCACGTGGCGGTCTGCCTGTCTCTGAACCTGTTGCTACCTAAATGCATCACTTAGAGCGCCGGAGCTGACCAAGGCGGATGGATGCACGCGTAAAAGAGGGTATACCTGCTGGCACGCTATGCCGCTTGGGTGCTCACCATGAGCTGTTCTACGATGGTGATCTTGAAGATCAGTCCGAGGAGACAGCACATCGTTGTTTCTTCGATGACTCGGATTCCGGCCCCGGTTTAACGAACGGTCAGAATCCGGCGTAGGAGTGTAGTGACGGGAAGTAGAGGTTCACGATCGTGTAGTTGAATACCAGGGCGAAGAATCCGGTGATGTTTAGCCAGGCGGATCGTGTTCCGGTCCAGCCGCGGGTGGCGCGTGCGTGGAGGTAGCCGGCGTAGATGACCCAGATGATGAAGGTCCAGACTTCTTTGGCGTCCCAGTTCCAGTAGCGGCCCCAGGCCTGTTCGGCCCAGATGGCCCCGGCGATCAGGGTGAAGGTCCACAGGACGAATCCGATGGCATTGAGTCGGTAGGACCAGTTTTCTAGGGCCAAGGATGACGGCACCAGGCGCAGGAACCCGGTGATCTTCTGGTGTTTTTCGGCGCGTTGTTTGATCAGTTGTAGCACCGACATGGCAAAGGTCAGTGAGAATAATCCGGTGGCCAGCACGGCCACCGACACGTGGGTGATCAGCCACCAGGATTGCAGGGCCGGCTGGACGTTGCCCACCGGGGTGGGGAAACTGATGGTGGCGGTCATCATCATGAGCAGCACGACCCCGGAGACAAAGGTGCCGACAAAGCGTAGATCTTTGCGGAGCAGGAACACCAGGTAGACCACGGAGATGACCAGGGCGCCGGAGGTCATGAATTCATACAGGTTGCTCCAGGGGACACGCGAGGCGGCGATGCCGCGGGCGAGCACGGCAAAGGCGTGGGCCAGGGTGGCAATTGCCATGATGGCCACGGCAATATTGGCTGCTGGGCGTTTGACGCCGTTGGTGTATTCCATGTCCTCGGACACCAGGGCGCGGGGTGTTGCAGGTGCGTCGAGGTCGGGGCCTGTCGCGCCGATGAGTTGTTTGGATCGTGTCGTGGCCAGTTGGGCTTCGAGTTTTTTCACGGCTTTGGAGGCCGTGGCGATGTCCCATGCGAACAACAGGAACGCCGCTAAGTAGATGAACGCGGCGATGAGCATGAACAGTTCGCTGTATGAGGCCAGCGTTTCGTTGACGGGTGTCATGAGTCCTCCGGAGTCTCTGGCGGGATGACCGGCCAAGTGGTGTCAAAGGTCTGACGGAGTTTAATGTTTTCATCGCGCAGCCCGAACGTCTCCCCACGGGCCAACAGCCCGTATTCGATGACGGTGTGACCATCCTGTTCGCTGGCCTTGACCCAGGCCCGACGACGGCGCACATACAGGGAGAT
>Ga0209487_1000641_pt1 | contig 31167 bp, 30 predicted proteins | sample Poulit2012_FD_187524 | JGI IMG/M metagenome (GOLD analysis project Ga0209487, IMG submission 187524) | Agricultural soil microbial communities from Georgia to study Nitrogen management - Poultry litter 2012 (SPAdes) (version 2) | ecosystem: Environmental > Terrestrial > Soil > Agricultural land...
AATGACCCGACAAACAATCTAATAAGTAGTTAAAATTAGTCCCTATTCACTTACAAGAACTGACAGACTTTGCTTGTTTAATGAGATATACTTTTTACTAATAACAAATCTATGAAATTGAATCAGAAAAGACTTATCAGTTTATTTGTTTAAGAGAGGGATTTGTGAGGTGACTATTTATGTAGATGTCATTTGGGGACTGAATTTTTTATTTGATATGATGCTACTTATGTTGACGCAAGCATTGATAAAAGAAAAAATTCCTAGATTAAGACTTATATTAGGTGCGCTTGTTGCTTCAATGATCGTTCCGTTTACACTTTTCTTTCCAGCGTCTATTTTAGCAACCGTGTACGGAAAAATACTGTTTTCCTTTTTTATTATACTAAGCACGTTTGGTTTTCAGACTATGTATCGATTTTTCAAGCAATTATTTACTTTTTATTTTATAACATTTTCCGTTGGAGGTGCATTAGTTGCTGTCCATTTTTTATTTCATCAATCATTCACTGTATCATTAGGCGGTCTTTTAACTTTTCGGCAAGGTTTTGGTGATCCAGTTAGTTGGTTATTTGTTATTGGTGGTTTTCCTTTAGCTTGGTTCTTCACGAAGAGACGCATGGACCAGCATGCAGCTGAAAAAATCCGTTATGATCAATTATGTCCAGTTACGATTAGCATATTTAATCAGTCTTATTCAACGATGGGTTACATTGACAGTGGCAATCAACTCGTAGACCCATTGACAAAACAGCCCGTTATTATTTGTGATGAGCCATTTCTTACACAGTGGGTGCCGTTAGAAGAATGGACAAGATTAAAGCAAGTTAGTGATTCATTAGATTTGGAGAAGATCCCAAAGAAATGGGAGCAGCGTACACATATTGTGCCTTATCAAGGTGTTGCTGGAAAAAGTCAGTTTTTACTGGCAATTCGTCCAGACAAGCTAACGGTTATGTACGAGCACGAACCATTAGAGGTGCACAAAGTACTTATTGGTTTACAATTTTCTAGTCTGACTAAGGATCATCGTTATCATTGTTTACTTCATCCACAAATAATAAAAAATGGTGCAGTAGCAACTGCATAATGTGGGACTGATCTATCGGATGCATGGAAGACGATTACCGAACACATATTTAATAACTTGGATTCACATTAATTTATAAGCAATTGTTGCAAATCAATGGGCGGAACATCAATGCCTAACTATATGATATGGGGAGAGGTATGTATTGAGAATATGGAAGCTACGATTACGTCTTTGGTATTACAAAATACTAATTAAATTAGGTATTAAATCTGATGAAATTTATTATATTGGAGGAAGTACTGCCTTACCACCACCATTAGAAAAAGAGGAAGAACACAAACTACTTGAGTTACTTACAACTGGTGATCAGTCTGCCCGAGCAATGTTAATTGAACATAATTTACGTTTGGTCGTTTATATTGCAAGGAAATTTGAAAATACGGGTATTAACATCGAAGACTTAATTAGTATTGGAACGATTGGTTTAATTAAGGCAGTTAATACATTTGATACAGATAGAAAAATTAAACTAGCCACATATGCTTCAAGATGTATTGAAAATGAAATCTTAATGTATTTGCGACGGAACAATAAAACAAAAACCGAAATATCTTTTGATGAACCGTTAAATACAGATTGGGACGGTAATGAATTATTGCTATCAGATGTGCTTGGCACGGAGGTCGATATCATTACGAAAAACTTAGATGCTGCTGTGGATAAAGAGTTACTCATTAATGCATTATCTGAGCTTAAGGATCGCGAAAAGCAAATTATGGAATTGCGCTTCGGATTAATTGGCAAAGAAAGTAAAACACAAAAGGATGTAGCGGATATGCTCGGTATCTCACAATCATATATTTCTCGGTTAGAGAAAAAAATAATCAAGCGTTTAAAAAAAGAATTTAATAAAATGGTCTAATCCAATACTGATCTAGAAAGTTACGATTATACACCCAGTTTTGACGTGATATGTCTGAATAAAAAATATTCCCGCGGGAGATACTGTCGTTGAACAGCATCACCATCTGGGAGGGTAAAGCAGAATGCACAGACATAAAGTTGAAATATGTGGTGTTGATACATCCAAACTACCAGTGTTGAAAAATGATAAAATGCGTGAACTGTTTGTTAGATTGCAACAGCACGGCGAATTATCTGCTAGAGAGGAACTTATAAATGGCAATTTACGGCTTGTCCTAAGTGTGATCAAACGGTTTAATAATAGAGGTGAGTATGTAGACGATTTGTTTCAAGTCGGTTGTATTGGATTAATGAAATCAATTGACAATTTTGATTTAAGCCATAACGTCAGATTTTCAACATATGCGGTCCCAATGATTATCGGAGAGATCAGAAGATACTTAAGAGATAATAATCCAATTCGCGTATCAAGATCATTACGTGATACTGCATATAAAGCACTCCAAGTGCGCGAAAGACTTACAAATAAAACGTCTAAAGAACCAACCCCAATGGAAATTGCGGAAGAAATGGGGATTTCTCATGCAGACATTGTTTTTGCACTTGATGCCATACAAGATCCTGTTTCATTATTTGAGCCTATTTACAATGATGGTGGTGATCCAATCTTCGTTATGGATCAAATTAGTGATGATAAAAATAAAGAAGAAACATGGGACGATAAGTTATCTTTAAAAGAAGGGATGCACCAATTAAATGATCGGGAAAAAATGATTTTAAATAAACGATTTTTCCAAGGTAAAACCCAAATGGAAGTGGCGGATGAAATCGGGATTTCCCAAGCTCAAGTATCACGATTAGAAAAAGCAGCCATTCAACAAATGAATAAAGAAATGTTTGAATAAATTGAATTTAAATATTCGTATTTAAAAAAAGTGGACACATTACACGACGGTTTGTCTCGTAATGTGTCCATTTTTATTTGGTCACAGTTGAACGGTCAGTAAAATCTCCGCGACTTATGGCGCCGTCTATGTAACTCATATCCTGTAGGCCTCAACGAACATTTAGTGAAATGCTTCACTGAATGAACTTTCACTTTGAGTGAAAAAAAGTGATCATCTTGCATAGACATATACGAAGGTGGTGTTTCTTACATGATTAAATTGTCAGAATTACAATTAAAGGAAGTTATCATTATTGAAAATGGCAAACGGTTAGGACATATTTATGATTTGGTTATAGATCCTGATAAGGGGAGAATCACAGCTATTGTCATTATTGAACGGGAGGGAAAGAATGGATTTTTTGGTAAAGCTGATGAAATGATCATTGACTGGCGACAAATTACAACAATTGGTCAAGATGTCATTCTTGTGAAGGAATCATTTTCCCAACATCTACTTTTGGAGCCAAACAGAATAGATTAGAACATTACTGGAGGTTCGTTGCAAAATAGTTTATCCTATACATAGTAAGATATTTTGTAGAATTTAAAGGGAGAATAGCTTGTAATGAATGTTAGACAAAATCTAGATCATATTATATCAAGAATTGACGATGCATGTTTACGTGCTAATCGCCATCCTGATGAAATCACAATCATAGGTGTGACAAAATATGTTACAATAGAACGAGCAGAGGCACTTATTAATGCTGGGATTAAAAATATTGGCGAAAATCGGACAGATGAATTATTAAACAAGTATAATGAAATTGGTGACGCCGTCAATTGGCATTTTATCGGAACTTTACAATCGAGAAAAGTAAAGGAAGTGGTTGACAAAATCGACACGATACATTCACTTGATCGAATATCGATTGCGAAACAAATCGAAAGTCGATCTGACAAACAGATCGATTGTTTTGTACAAGTTAATGTCAGTGGAGAGGCTGCCAAGTTTGGTTTGACGCCAGATGATGTCATGCCATTTATTGAATCATTGGCACCTTTTAAAAAAGTACGCGTTGTTGGCCTTATGACAATGGCACCGCATACGAATAATGAAGAAGAAATAAGATCCGTTTTTTCCACATTGGCACAATTAAGAGATAATATTGCTGAAAAATCATATTCTCATGCACCGTGTCAATATTTATCAATGGGCATGAGCCAAGATTTTGAAATAGCAATTGAGGAAGGAGCAACACATATCCGTCTTGGTTCTAAATTAGTCGGATCTAACTAATTTAAGAAGGAGAGTGACGTTGTGGGCTTTAAAAATAAACTGAAATCTTTATTCAGTGTTGATGAAGAGTATGAGTATGAATATGTTGATGAACCTTATGAATCCGACCTGGACGAGGAGCCACATGCGCAACAGGATAAGAAAAATGTTGTTAATTTAACGAGTATGAAACAACCGACTTCAAAAGTTGTACTATGTGAACCAAGGACGTATAATGAAGCACAAGAAATCGCTGATAATATTATGAATCGTCGTTCAGTGGTGATCAATTTAGAACGGCTTGATCACCAACAAGCAAAACGAATTGTCGACTTTTTAAGTGGCACTGTTTACGCATTAAAAGGAGATATACAAAAATTAGGTTCACAGACATTTTTGTGTACACCTGATAATGTTGAGATTTCCGGGGCGATTTCTGAGTCCCATTTAGGTGAGGATGAATTTGAAAGAGGATGGTAGTAAATGCTGGCTCAAGTATTCAATTTTTTAAGTACGATATTAGAAATATATAGCTTTGCCTTAATTATTTACATTCTTATGTCCTGGTTTCCTGGTGCACGTGAATCAACATTTGGTGTTTTTTTAGGGACAATATCTGAACCCTATTTGGAGCAGTTCAGAAAATTTATTCCACCACTTGGTATGATCGACATCTCACCAATTGTTGCCATTTTTGTTTTACATTTTGCAAGAACCTCTGGATTAAATGCGTTATATAGTATGCTTTCGGGTCTATTTTAAGAGGTGATTGTATGAGTATTTATCAACATTTTCGTGAAGAAGAGCACCCATTTATTGATCAAGTCCTTTCTTGGAGGGAAACGGTTGAAAGAACGTACCAGGCAAAGCTCACTGATTTCTTAGATCCACGAGAACAACAAATTGTATCCTCATTGATTGGGACAAAACATGCGGATGTCCAACTCGCATTTCAGGATACTGGAGAGCAAGAGGAACGCAAACGCGCGCTTATTGCACCGTTTTATGAGGAGATCACAGAGACTTCATTCCAGCTTTCGTTGCTACAGGCGACATTTCACACGAAATTTATTCAGATTGAACATCGTGATGTACTCGGTGCATTCACTTCGTTAGGAATAACGCGTGAAAAACTTGGTGATATTTTTATCGATGAAGGTGTACTTCAACTAATCGTTGCGGAAGAAATTGCCCCTTATGTCGTGATGAACTTAACAACAATTAAAAATGCCCGTATTTCATTAGATGAGAAGCCTTTATCATCTATGCTCACTAGGGAGAACAATTGGAAGGCATCAGATCAAACTGTTTCTTCGCTCAGATTGGATGTCGTATTGAAAGAAATATACCGCATTCCAAGAAAAGAAGCTCAACAGTTCATTAAAAAAAAGCGTGTAAAAGTAAATTTTAAAATTGTAACAGATTTGGCCTTTGATTTGTATGAAGGTGATTTAATATCAGTTCGAGGTAAAGGACGTAGTAAATTACTTCAAGTCAATGGGAGAACGCGGAAAGATAAATTACGTATTACGACAGCGATCTTAAAATAAGGTAAGTTTGAAGCAGGATTTTTATATGATCGTGTCGAATAAAGGTATGTATACACAAAAACTGTTCGAATAAATAAATGTTTATAATTTTGTTAAGGAGGTGGCCCCTGTGCCATTAACACCATTAGATATTCACAATAAAGAATTCACGAGAAGTTTTCGTGGTTATGATGAAGATGAAGTGAATGAATTCCTTGATCAGGTCATTAAAGACTATGAACTTGTGATTAGAGAGTCAAAGGAATATCAAGAGCGCATTCAAAAGTTGGAAGAGAAAATCGGTCATTTTAACAACATTGAAGAAACATTAAACAAGTCTATTTTAGTTGCCCAAGAAACAGCAGAAGAAGTTAAAGCAAATGGCCGGAAAGAATCTAGGCTTATGATTAAAGAGGCTGAAAAAAACGCTGACCGTATCATCGATGAAGCGCTTGGGAAGTCACGACAAGTTTACATGGAAATTGAAGAACTTAAAAAACAGGCGAAAGTTTTCCGTTCACGCTTAAAATCAATAGTTGAAGCACAGCTGGATATGATTAATACGGAGGATTGGGACACACTCTTTGAGTCTGAAATCGGTGAGGACCTTGAATTGGTCGATAACAAGTAATCGTCAATCTTGACGTTTTTTAAAATTTTACATACAATACATATAATTAAATGAAATTAGTATACAATGACAGAGACAGTATAAAAGTATTTTATCTGTAAAGCGAATCAGGATATGGTGTGAGCCTGAGACAGACATGCTTTTAGAAAATCACTCTCGAGTATCCATTCGAAATTTAGTAGATATGGACGGGTCATTCACGTTAAGAATATCGAGTAAATTTATCTATGCTTAAAAAATATTTAAATTTATAAGGGTGGTACCACGAGTCTCCTCGTCCCTTTTGGGATGATGGGGACTTTTTTTGCTTTCGAATATAATAGGAGAGGAAGTATGTTATGGATTATAAAGAAACATTGTTAATTCCCAAAACAAAATTCCCGATGAGGGGAAATTTGCCAAATAAAGAACCAGTTAGAAGACAAGCATGGGAAGAAGCAGCGGTTTATGACCGTGTCCAGGAAAGAACAAAAGGTAGACCATTATTTGTACTACATGATGGTCCACCATTTGCCAATGGTGATTTGCATATTGGTCATGCTTTAAATAAAATTTTGAAAGATTTTATTGTGCGATATAAATCAATGACTGGCTATCATGCACCATATGTACCAGGCTGGGATACACATGGCTTACCGATTGAAACAGCGCTACTTAAAAAACTCAAGAAACGCAGAAGCGATATCGATACGGCTGAATTTAGACAAATGTGTGCTGATTATGCGCTGGAGCAAGTGGATAACCAAAGAAAACAGTTTAAAGAGCTTGGCGTATCTGGCGACTGGGATCGTCCATATATTACACTCAACAATGCATATGAAGCAGCCCAAATAAAAGTTTTCGGTGAAATGGCGAAGAAAGGTTATATTTATAAAGGTTTAAGACCTGTTCATTGGTCACCTTCCTCTGAATCTGCGCTTGCTGAAGCAGAAATAGAATATTATGATAAACGCTCTCCGTCCATTTATGTATCTATGGATGTCAAAGATGGAAAGGGCTTATTGCAGACGGGCGATAAGTTTATCATTTGGACAACGACACCTTGGACACTACCTGCAAATCTAGGTATTAGTCTACATCCTGATTTGAATTATGTTGTTGTCAAAGTGAATGATGAGCGTTTTGTGATCGCAAATGATTTGCTAGAACCTGTTTCGGAAGCATTAGGTTGGGAGGATGCGCAGGTTGTTCAAACATTTACAGGACGTGAAGCGGATCGTATTGTTGCGATGCACCCGTTTTATGATCGTGAATCACTCGTAATGTTAGGGGAACACGTAACGATTGATGCAGGTACAGGTTGTGTCCATACAGCGCCTGGACATGGGGATGATGACTTCTATGTTGCAAAACAATACGGCATTGATGCTCTGAGCCCAGTTGATGATCGTGGATATTTAACGGAGGAAGCACCAGGATTTGAAGGTTTATTTTATGATGAGGCGAATAAAACGATTACTGAAAGGTTAAAAGAAAATCAAGCTTTATTACATCTTGATTTTATTACACACTCCTATCCACATGATTGGCGAACGAAAAAACCAACCATTACACGTGCAACACCACAATGGTTTACGTCGATTAAAGAATTCAGGCAAGATGTTTTATCAGAAATTAAAGACGTGACATGGTTACCAGCATGGGGCGAAACAAGAATGTATAACATGTTTAGAGATCGTGAAGATTGGTGTATTTCCCGACAACGCCCGTGGGGTGTTCCAATTCCAGTCTTTTATGGTGAAGATGGGACAGCGATTATTACCGATGAGACAATTTCTCATGTAGCTAGCCTGTTTAAAGAACACGGTTCAAATATTTGGTTTGAACGAGAAGCAGTTGATCTATTACCTGTTGGATTTACATCCGAGCATAGCCCGAATGGCCGATTTACAAAAGAAACGGATATTATGGATGTTTGGTTTGATTCAGGCTCTTCACATGAAGGTGTATTAGAAGATCATCCTGAGTTACAACGTCCGGCAGATATTTATCTAGAAGGTTCAGATCAATATCGTGGTTGGTTTAATTCGTCACTTACAACTTCTGTTGCAGTTACAGGAAAAGCACCGTACAAAAATGTGATTAGTCATGGTATGGTCATGGACGGCAAAGGTAGAAAGATGAGTAAATCACTAGGTAATGTTATTGTACCTTCGAAGATTTTAAAGCAACTTGGTGCTGATATTTTACGATTGTGGGTTTCATCAGTGGACTACCAAGCAGATGCTAGAATTTCGGATGAGATTTTAAAACAAGTATCGGAATCATATCGTAAAATCCGTAATACGTTCCGTTTTATGCTTGGAAATTTAACAGACTTTGATCCAAACACGGACCGTGTTGCTGTTGGAGATTTAGAAGAAGTTGACTTGTACATGTATCATCGTCTCCAGAAATTAATTGAAAATGCACGCGCAGGTTATGATAAGTACGACTTTTCAGCTGTTTATCATGCTGTTCATGATTATTGTGCTGTTGATTTAAGTTCATTTTATATGGACTTTGCGAAAGATATTTTATATATTGAAGCGGGTGACAACCATCGTAGACGTAGTATTCAAACAGTTTACTATGATACACTTGTGACGCTTGTACAGCTTATCGCACCAATTATCCCGCATACAGCTGAAGAAGTATGGGAGTTTATTCCAGGCACAAAAGCCGAATATGTTCAGTTAACAGATATTCCGGAATCGGTGACAGTTTATGATGATGTGGCAACACAGGAAAAATGGGAACAATTTATGGCCATTCGTAATGATGTATTAAAAGCATTAGAGGAAGCAAGAGATGAAAAGATTATTGGTAAATCTCTAGAGGCACAGGTCACCATTGTGCCACATAATAAGGAAGTGAAAGGTGTCTTAACATCCATTCCTTATTTACATCAAATGTTAATCGTCTCAGGTGCTGAAATTGTCGACCAAGATCCAGAAGCTAAACCATACCATCATGTTGGCATTAAAGTGTCTAAACACGCGGGCGAAACATGTGCACGTTGCTGGGTTGTTTCGGAGACTGTTGGGGATGATTCAGAATACGAAGATATTTGTAGTCGTTGTGCAGAAATTGTTAAAAAGCACTATTAATCGTGTGTTTATAATTAGGATCACATAGAGCAACAAAAGGTTAGCAAATTAAAATCGCCGAATACGGGAGAGAACCGATTCGGCGATTTTATAATTTAACAGGACATATAGAATAAGAATCATGTATTTTAAAAGGGTATTTGAACCATTTTTATGGTAATATTTAAAGCAATGAGTCAATTTCATAAAAGCTTATCATCAAAGTAAATCCGGATGTTGATGAAGAAACATGGACATACTCTAGTTCGGATTTATAGCTGGAATTCGAATTATGAAATTCATCCGAATAGGTTAAGGTGGAGGAACATTATGTATATATACTATGGTTTAGCAATCTTAATTATTGGACTTGATCAATTAACAAAGTGGATTGTTGTTCAAAAAATGGAGCTTTATGAACAAATACCGATCATTGAAAACTTTTTTTACTTTACATCACATCGTAATTCTGGTGCCGCTTGGGGCATACTAGAGGGGAAAATGTCACTATTTTATATCATTACAGTCATTGTGGCAATCGGCATTATATATTATATGGAAAAATACGCCCGGGGTCATAAACTCTTATCGCTTTCATTGAGTTTTTTACTTGGTGGGGCTATTGGTAACTTTATTGATCGGATATTACATCAGGAAGTTGTCGACTTTTTAGACTTTTATATTTTTTCATATAACTATCCCATTTTTAATTTAGCCGACTCATTTTTAGTCGTTGGTGTGATTTTAATGATTATTGCCACTTTTCTAGAGGGAAACGAAAAGGTAAAGGATGAGAAATAATCGTGACACATGTACATATGATTTCTCAACAAAATGTAGGTGAGCGGATTGACAAGCTCCTTGTTAGACTAAATCCAGACATAACACGTTCACAAATTCAGCGCTGGATTACTGATAAAAATGTAACTGTTAATGATGTACCTGTTAAGCCGAATTATAAATGCCAATTAAATGATCAAATTAAATGGAAAGTACCCGAAAAAAAACCATTGGCATTAACGCCTGAGCCAATACCACTTAGCATTATATATGAAGATTGTGATTTACTCATTATTAATAAGCCAACTAATATGGTTGTACATCCTTCTAAAATGCACCCAACAGGTACGCTTGTAAATGCATTGTTACATCATGTTAAGCAATTATCAACAATCGGTGGTGAACACAGACCAGGTATTGTCCATCGACTTGATAAAGACACGAGCGGCTTATTGGTCATTGCTAAAAATGATGAGACACATCAAATGCTTGCACAGCAGTTACAAGATCGAACAATGGAACGCATTTATGAGGCGATTGTAGAAGGTGACGTTGACCACGATGAAGGGGTGATTGATGCACCGATTGGAAGAAACCCCCAACATCGAGTGCAAATGGCAGTAGTTGACAGTGGAAAGGCGGCAGTTACACATTTTAATGTGATTAAAAGATATGCAGCTCATACACATCTTGCTTGCCGATTAACAACGGGGCGTACACATCAAATTAGAGTCCATTTAAGTTATATCAATCATCCAATTGTCGGTGATCCGATTTATAGTGAACGACATCATCAACAGGGACAGAAATTAGCATTGTTTTCAAAAAAGTTATCTTTTGAGCATCCACATAATAAGGAATGGCTCACATTTGAAATTGATACACCCGAGAGCTTCAAACACACTTTGTCTGATATCGAAAAAAGGTCTTGACAGATACAGATGTTTTTGTGATAATATAAGAAATGAATAAGTAATCCTTTAATCTAGTCCTGTGAGACGGAGAAGGAATCGAATTGATCTATGTTGAGTGATGACGTATATCATATCCCTTTTTCGCTACAGAAAAAGGGATTTTTTAATGATTACGAAAGCTCAGCGGGTATGATACTAGATTAGGGTGAAAAAACATGGATAAAAAGACAATTGTAATGGATCAAGCTGCAATCGGAAGGGCTCTAACGAGAATTGCCCATGAAATACTTGAAAAGAATAAAGGTGGCGATGATCTTGTCCTCGTAGGTATTAAAACAAGAGGTGTTCCCCTTACATTGCGATTGCAACAGAAGATTAAAGAAATTGAAAACATCACTGTTCCAGTTGGTGAACTAGATATTACTCTATATCGAGATGACTTAGATATCGTCAAAGATAATGGGGACCCAGAACTTAAAGGGACACATATTGATGTTGATTTATCTGGTAAAACAATCATTTTAATTGATGATGTCCTCTACACAGGTCGTACAGTAAGGGCTGCAATGGATGCCGTCATGGATATCGGCAGACCAGAGCAAATCAAGCTCGGTGTACTGATCGACCGTGGACATCGTGAGCTACCAATCCGGGCAGATTACGTTGGGAAAAACATACCAACAGCTCAAGAAGAAATTATTGTTGTTCAACTTCTTGAGACAGATGAGCTAGATGAAGTCGGGATTTATGAAAAGTAAATATAAAACCTTTAACTAGATCCAGAGAGATTTGAAAGGTTGCTGAAGACACGTGTATTTTCTTATGCGTAAAACTCTTTGCGGCCTTTTGCAAAGAGTTTTTTTATGAAAATAAATAGCACGAATCAAACGTCACCAGCAAAAAAATAGGAGGAATGTATAATGAAACACTTTATTTCAATGGACCAAATGCGTACAGAGGATATCTTTGCAGTATTGGAAACAGCGGAAAAATATCGTCGAGAAGGATATAAAGTTGATAAACAATTATTCGCGGCCAATTTATTTTTTGAGCCAAGTACTCGAACGAAGATGAGCTTCCAAGTTGCTCAAAGAAAACTCGGTATGGAAGTACTTGATTTTCATGCTGAAGTATCCAGTGTTCAAAAAGGTGAGTCATTGTACGATACCATTCGGACGTTTGAATCTATTGGTGCACAATTATTAGTTGTTCGCCATGAAGCTGATGACTGGTTTAATACGATTAATGCGAACATTAATATTCCGATCATTAATGCTGGTGCGGGTAAAGCTGAACACCCAACACAATGTATGCTTGATTTGCTAACCATATACCAAGAATTTGGCACATTTGAAAATATCAATATCGTGATTGCAGGTGATATTAAGCATAGCCGAGTTGCTAAATCAAATGCGCATGCACTGAAACGCATGGGTGCCAATGTGTACTTATGTTCATCACCTGGATTTGAGGACCATACATTAGATTTTCCTTATGTTACAATGGATGAAGCAGTTGAAATAGCTGATACAATTATGCTCCTACGCATCCAACATGAACGTCATGAACGTTTTGAGCATGTGTCTAATTATTTACAAAATTTTGGCTTAACAAAAGCAAGAGAGAGAAAAATGAAATCACATGCGATTATTATGCACCCTGCACCAATTAACAGAGGTGTTGAAATAGATTCCGATTTAGTAGAATGTGATCGATCACGTATTTTCAAACAAATGAATAACGGTGTCTATATTAGAATGGCATTAATGACAACTTTACTTCACAATTGGGGGATTATTGATGAAAGTACTTTTGAAGAACGCCACATGTATCAAATCGAACAAATTGGTAGCTAATGACGTCTTAATTGAAGGTGATAAGATAAAAAAAATAGCCCCTTCTATAACGGATGGTGCCGATAAAATAATTGAATGTGATGGCCATCTTTTAGCACCTGGCCTTATCGATGTGCACATTCATCTGCGTGAACCAGGCGGCGAGCAAAAAGAAACCATTGATTCAGGGACAAAAGCAGCCGCACGTGGTGGCTTTACCACTGTAGCTGCCATGCCAAATACAAATCCTGTACCGGATTCACTTGAACATGTACATGCTTTACAGGAGAAGATTAAGACAGATGCACATGTTCGTGTGCTCCCATATGCTGCTATAACAAAAGGTTTACAAGGTGAAACATTAACAAATATAACGGACCTATCACGGGAAGACATATTTGCTTTTACAGATGACGGTGTTGGTATTCAAACTGCTGGCCAAATGTTGGAGGCAATGAAACAGGCTGCGAAAGAAAATAAACCGATTGTTGCCCATTGCGAGGATAATTCAATTCTTTATGGCGGTGTTGTTCATGAGGGTGAAGTTAGTGAACGGCTAGATTTACCAGGGATCCCATCAACATGTGAAGCGGTTCAAATTGCGCGTGATGTGCTACTTGCTGAACAGGCAGGGTGCCATTATCATGTTTGTCATGTCAGTACAAAAGAATCTGTTCGGGTCATTCGTGATGCAAAAAGAGCAGGTATTCATGTAACAGCAGAAGTAACACCACATCATTTACTATTGAACGAAACAGATATTAAAACGGCCGATCCAAACTTTAAAATGAATCCACCTCTGAGAGCTAAGGCGGATCAAGAAGCATTACTGGAAGGTTTGCTTGACGGTACAATTGACATGATTGCTACGGATCATGCCCCACATACAGAAGCGGAAAAAAGTGTTGGATTTTTAAAAGCACCCTTTGGTATTGTTGGACTAGAGACAGCATTTTCATTACTATATACACATTTAGTAAAAACGAACAAGCTAACTCTACAACAACTTATTGACTTTTTAACAATTAAACCTGCAGAAGTATTCGGTCTTCCATATGGGCGATTAGAAGAAAACGGGATAGCCGATGTCGTATTAATTGATTTACAAACAGAATTACGAATTGATAAAGAAACATTTGTTTCCAAATCGAAAAACACACCATTTGATCAGTGGCAGGTTGCTGGTAACCCTGTTTTAACAATTGCATCTGGTCAAGTTGTTTACGAAAATTTGTGAGACGAAGCCTAATTATTTAAGGGAAGAGTGAAGTCAATTGATTAAAAATGAAGCATTGCTCATTCTAAAATCGTCTGTCATTGCATGTGACACAATTGAAATGACATTAAAAAATGAATATATCAGTCGAATTGCACAACCAGGCCAGTTTATTCATATTCAGGTGCCTGGTTTTACACTGCGTCGTCCGATTTCGATTACAGAAACAAATCATTCAGAACAGACTGTAAAGATCGTATTTAAAATGGTTGGGGATGGTATGAAGACTTTAGGAAGTTATAAAACAGGTACAGTCATTCGAGCACTTGGGCCAAATGGAAATGGTTTTCCCCGACCACAAACGAATAATGGTCACATTCTATTAGTTGGTGGTGGTGTCGGTATTCCACCATTACATTTTTTGGGACAAACTTTGTCAAAAGAAACTGGAAAGCAAATCATATCTATCTTAGGCTTCCAATCTAAACCATATGTGTTTTATGAAGAGGCGTTTAAGGCGTTTGGTGACACGTATGTTGTAACGAATGATGGTTCTTATGGTTCCAAAGGGTTTGTGACAGATGTTATCAATCGTGTTGATGATTTTGCAGAATACTACACATGTGGCCCTCTACCGATGTTAAAAGCAGTGACAGAGCAACTGACAGATAAACCTGGCTTTATTTCATTAGAGGAACGTATGGGGTGTGGCGTTGGGGCTTGTTTTGCATGTGTATTACCGACTGAAGATGGTGGGTACAGGAAAATTTGTCAAGATGGGCCAGTATTCAAAGCTGGGGAGGTATGCATTTGATGGATATAACAATAGATATACCCGGTTTAAAATTGAAAAACCCAATCATGCCTGCTTCAGGTTGTTTCGGATTTGGGCGAGAATATGAACAGTTTTATGATTTGAGTCAGCTCGGGGCGATCATGATGAAGGCGGCGACCCAAACTGAACGGTATGGTAATCCAACACCGCGTGTTGCTGAAACTGCTTCCGGTATGTTAAATGCCATCGGTCTACAAAATCCAGGTGTTGAGAAAATTATTGATAATGAAGTTGCTTTTCTTTCTCAGTTTGATACATCGTTAATCGCCAATATTGCTGGAAGCACGGTTGAAGAATATGAAACCGTTGCTCAAGCTTTTAATCAAACCGAGCAAGTTAGTGCGTTAGAGTTAAATATATCCTGTCCGAATGTCAAAGAAGGTGGCGTACAATTTGGCACCGATCCAGCTATGGCTGCGCATGTGACTGAGCGTGTAAAAGCAGTTAGTAATAAACCTGTATATGTTAAATTATCACCGAATGTATCTGATATTATTGCCATGGCGCAAGCTGTGGAAAAATCTGGCGCTGATGGCTTGTCTATGATCAATACATTAACAGGTATGCACATTCATTTGCCAAGTCAAAAGCCCCTTCTAGCAAACCAAACAGGTGGCTTATCTGGTGCAGCTATTAAACCAGTTGCTATTCGAATGATTTATGATGTGTATCAACATGTGTCGATCCCCATTATTGGTATGGGTGGTATTCAAACAGCAGAAGATGTACTTGAATTTTTGTTAGCTGGTGCACATGCAGTCGCTATTGGGACAGCAAATTTCCAAAATCCGTTTGTTTGTCCAGAAATTATTGCTGATTTACCGCATGTCTTATCACATTATGGGTTTTCTTCGGTAAAGGAAGCCATTGGAAAGGGGCATCAGTCATGAATGATATATATGTCGCTTTAGATTTCCCAAGTTGGGCTGAAACGAATGTTTTTATTGAACAACATGACCTCCAAGGTGTACCTGTCAAAGTCGGTATGGAGTTGTTTTATCGTGAAGGGCCCGATATTGTGAAACGCCTAAAAGAACATGATCATAAAGTATTTTTGGATTTGAAATTACATGATATTCCAACGACTGTTTACCGTGCTATGAAAAATTTAGCTAAACTTAATGTCGATCTTGTCAATGTCCATGCACTTGGTGGGCTAGAAATGATGAAACGGGCTAAAGAAGGTCTGAGTGAAGGGACGCACTCGAACCAAACGACTCAATTGCTAGCCATTACAATGCTAACATCACATGATCAGCATGTGGTTAATGAAGAGTTGCTCCTGCCAAATACAATTTCAGAACATGTTGTTCACCTTGCTTCTTTGACACAAAAAAGTGGGGCCGATGGTGTTGTATGCTCTGTTCACGAGGCAACAGATATTAAAAGAGTCTGCGGCTCAGACTTTTTGACTGTCACACCTGGTATCCGTTTGACAGATTCTGGAGTGAATGATCAAAAGCGTGTTGCAACACCAGCATATGCCCGTGAACATGATGCAGATATACTTGTTGTTGGTCGGAGTATTACACAGGCTCAGCAACCTTATGATGCGTATCAACAAGTAGTAAAGGAGTGGCGTTATGAACATCAGTCATAGCATTGCGAGAGATTTATTAACAATTGGCGCAGTACAGATTAACACAACAGATTACTTCACATGGACATCAGGTTTAAAATCACCCATTTATTGCGATAATCGATTGACGATGTCTTTTCCAACCATTCGAAAATCAATCGCAATGGCTTTTAAAGAGAAATTAATTGACTTAAAATTAAAACCTGACGTGATCGCGGGATGTGCGACAGCGGGTATACCTCATGCTGCATGGTTGGCAGATATTATGGATTTACCAATGGTCTATGTCCGATCATCCCCTAAAGGGCATGGAAAAGGAAATCAAATAGAGGGTCAATTAAAAGCAGGTCAAAAAGTAGTTGTTATAGAAGATTTAATCTCAACAGGTGGCTCATCAATTGATGCTGCTCAAGCACTGCAAAATGAGGGGACAGACGTGCTTGGTGTGTATGCTATTTTTACATATGGCTTAAGTAAAGCTGATGAAAACTTTAAGGCGGTCAATTTAGATTATACAACTTTAACAACTTTTGACGATTTGATCCAAGTGTATGGGGAAGAAGAAGCCTTAACAACGTCGGAAAAATCAACATTAATATCTTGGCGGGACAGCTTAAAGTAAGCCTGTGGACGATATTCATACTTTGATGATCATATATGTTTAACATAATCGCGTTTGTGGAATGTTTTACATATCATCGAAGAAAGGGTGTTTCCATTGAGTAAAGTTATTTTTACATCGACGGCAACAGCTAAAAATGGTAGGGACGGCCATGTGAAATCGAGTGATGGGTTATTAGATTTTGATTTGGTTAATCCTTCAACAAACAGGGCGGATAAAGGGACAAATCCTGAACAGTTATTTGCAGCGGCGTATTCGGCCTGTTTTGATGGCGCGTTAAATCTTGTCGCTTCAAAGGAAAAACAAAAAATCGATTCAGAAACGACAGCTGATGTTAGCTTTTGTGAAGATGAATCAGATGGTGGCTTTAAAATTGCGGTGACCTTGACGGTTGATGTTCAAGGTGTTGATGAAGCGACTGGGAAAGAATTAGTAAACAAGGCGCATCAAGTGTGTCCTTATTCCAAAGCGACTCGGAATAATGTCGAAGTCACATTGAAAACAACATAACGTTTCAATATAACTAAAGCAAGGGTGAGCAAACGCGCTCACCCTTTTCGTTATTGTGTTACAAACTACGACCATACATATGTAGCCTCTGTTATTTCCTTAAGCCATCAACAATTTTTTGTTCTGGTGTGACATAGACGGTTTTTTGCTGGTCATAATTGACATAGCCCGGTTTTGCACCTGTTGGCTTGTTTACATGTTTGATGGCTGTGTAGTCAACAGGAACGCTAGCTGATTGCTGTGCTTTACTATAAAATGCCGCTAATTGTGCAGCTTCTAAAATAGTTGTTTCCGATGGATCTTGGGCACGAATAACGACATGTGAGCCTGGAATGTCTTTTGTATGCAACCACATATCGTGTCGGTGTGCCAAACGGTGTGTTAAATAATCATTCTGCTTATTGTTGCGACCAACATAAATAGGAGTGCCATCAGTTGCAACATAAGCTTCTGGCATTGGTTTTTTCGGTTTACGTTTTTTAGAGTGGCGTTGCTTTTTCAAATAGCCTTCTTCCCGTAGTTCCTCGCGAATTTCTTCAATATCAACTTCTCTTGCGACTTCTAATTGCTGGATTAACTGTTCCAAATAAGCAATTTCTCTTTTGGATTTGATGATTTCTTTTCGAACAACTTTTTTAGCAGCTTCGAGTTTACGATAACGTGTAAAAAAAGACTGTGCATTCTCACTTGGTGTTTTATCTGTTTGTAGAGGAATTATAACCTTCTTTTGCTCAGGATCATAATAATCAACAACATTAACCTCAGTATCACCTTGGTTCACAAGATGTAAGTGAGCCGTTAATAATTCACCTTGTCTTTGAAATTTTTCTGATCGTTTTGCCTTTTTTATTGTTTTTTGATGAATTTTTAATTTCCGTTCATTTTTACTGAGTTCATTTTTCAACAATCGATATAAATCCCGTGCTTGCTGTTTTACACGGTCTCTTTCTGCTTTGCCTGTGAAAAAATGGTCAAGCATGTCACTTGGTGAATTAAAATGTTCCTGTTCTCCTTCTAAGGAACTCATTGGGATCACATGAAAGTCCTCTTTTTTGGCCCGATAAATCGTTGGGGCATAATCATGATTGTTTATTTGATCACACATGTCTAGAAAAACTTTATTGTATGCCTCAGGTGAGCCAAGGTTGGCACGTTTTACAATTTCCCTAGTTATGAATGGCGAGAGACCCGTAAACGTATGGACCATTTGCATATCCAATTTACCAGCATTAAAATCTATTTTTTTTATGAATTCATCCCCATGAACTGTTAAAGGATTCAATTTATCCTGCTTGGGTGGTGCAATATACATATGACCAGGCAAAATGGTACGATAACGGTTTTGTAAGGGTGATACGTGTTTCAAACTATCGATAATATGTTCTTTTTGATCATTCAGTAACATAACATTGCTATGTCGACCCATTAATTCTAGAATTAAACATTTTGTTGCTGAGTCACCGATTTCGTCAACCGTTCGTATTTCAAATTCAACAATGCGTTCTAAACCATCCTGTTTAATGGATTCTATAAATCCACCAACCAAATGCTTTCGTAATAACATACAGAACATCGGCGGTTCTTTAGGATTTTGATAAGTTGCTGCGGTTAAATGAAATCGCGCATATGTTGGATGTATTGATAATAGTAACGTATGATTCTGACGCTGATTACGAATTGTAAAAATAAGTTCAGTTTCCGATGGTTGGTATATTTTTGAAATGCGTCCATGTAATAATTTATTTTGTAATTCATTTGTAACGGCTCTTGTTACAATTCCGTCAAATGGCATCGAAATCACTCCTCATGTAATTATAGCATTATTTGGGACAAGTCTGCATATATTTCTTATAGATTTAAAAGGCATTTTCGAAAAGCTTGGAGGTTATATAATGTGAAGTGGTATCAATTACAAGTCGATCAAATTGCAAAGAACTTACAAGTGAGTACAGATAAGGGCTTATCATCACGACAAATTGAACAACGGCAAAAACAGTTTGGTTTAAATGAAGTTCAAAGTGATAAAGGTATATCTAGTTGGTTACTGTTTATACAACAGTTTCAGGATTTTATGGTTCTCATATTATTAGCCGCAACATTGATCGCGGGTCTACTTGGAGAGTATGTTGATGCCATTGCGATTATGGTGATTGTACTTCTGAATGGATGTATTGGTTTTTTTCAAGAAAGAAAAGCAGAAAAATCACTTGAAAAGTTAAAAGAATTATCTGCTCCAACAGCAAATGTGTTGCGTGATCAAAATTGGCAACATATTCCGTCTAAACATATTGTTGTAGGTGACGTCATTCGTTTAAAAAGTGGCGATCGAATTCCTGCAGATGTTCGTCTGATTCATTCGTCAAGTATGGAAACAGATGAGGCAACTTTAACAGGTGAATCATTGCCAGTTAATAAACATACAAATCCAATTCATGATGATGGTTTAGAAGCTCAAGACCAGTTAAATATGGGATTTATGGGAACGATTGTTTCACGTGGATCTGGTGTAGGGATAGTTGTAGCTACAGGTATGCATACCGTTATTGGACAAATTGCGACTCTGATGTCTGAAACGAAAAAGACAATTACCCCATTAGAACATAAATTAGCAGAGCTCGGTAAAATATTAATAGCTGTCGTATTAGTATTGACAGGACTTGTTGTAGGTATTGGTGTTTATCAGGGACATCCGATTTATGAAATGTTTTTAGCGGGTGTATCACTCGCTGTAGCTGCTATTCCTGAAGGTCTGCCGGCCATCGTTACTGTTGCATTGTCTCTTGGTGTCCAGCGGATGATTCGTCGTAAAGCCATTGTGAGAAAGTTATCTGCTGTCGAGACGCTTGGCTGCACATCTGTAATTTGTTCTGATAAGACAGGTACCATTACAGAAAACAAAATGACTGTTAAAGAACTTTTTTTAAATGATACATTTATAAACGTGTCTGGAGATGGCTATGAACTAGAGGGAGATTACTTTGTCAATCAAAAAAAAGCTGATCATCATTATCCTAATCTCAAGAACATGCTACTGTATGGACATTTGTGCAACAATGCAACTTTAAAAGTTAAAAAAGGACAATATGTGATTGATGGTGATCCAACAGATGGTGCTCTTCTTGTTGCCGCTAGAAAAATAGGTATTCAGTCTGACACGAAACATCAATACCGAGTGCTTAGAGAAATGCCGTTTGATTCTAATCGAAAACGGATGAGTGTTATCATGGAGGATGAAAATAAACAGCGATTCTTAATTACAAAAGGAGCCCCAGAAGTTATTTTGCCCCATAGTTCATATTATTTAAGTAAACATGGGCGCCAAAAGTTAACTGACGAAACACAGATCTATAATGCTGTTGACCAAATGGCTCAAAAAGCGCTACGTACGATTGCGATTGCTATAAAACCGCTATCTAAAGGAGGAAACAGCCAATCTGAGGCATTGCTTGAGAAGGATTTAACATTTATTGGTTTGTACGGATTGATCGACCCGCCTAGAAAGGAAGTTAAAAAAGCCATTTCAGAATGTCGAAGTGCTGGCATTAAGTCGGTCATGATTACAGGGGATCATGCTAAAACAGCCGAAGCAATTGCCAGACAAATTAATTTGTTACCGGAGAATGGATTAATTGTTGAAGGATATGAACTCAATCAGATGTCAGCTGATGAGTTATCACAAAAAATTGAAGATATTTACGTATTCGCTCGTGTTACACCAGAGCATAAATTAAAAATTGTTAAAGCCTTTCAAGATCAAGGTCACATTGTCGCCATGACTGGTGATGGTGTAAATGATGCACCGGCTATTAAGGCTAGTGATATCGGCATAAGTATGGGTGAAACAGGTACAGACGTGACAAAAGAGGCATCTGCCCTTTTACTAATGGATGATAATTTTGCGACCATTAAGGAAGCGATAAAAGAAGGTCGTAACATTTATGAAAATATTCGGAAATTTATTCGGTATTTATTAGCATCGAATGTCGGCGAGATATTAGTCATGTTATTTGCGATGATGCTTGCCTTACCGTTGCCACTCGTCCCCATACAAATATTATGGGTGAATCTTGTGACAGATGGTTTACCAGCAATGGCTCTTGGATTGGATAAACCTGAAGAAGATACGATGAAGCGGGAGCCGCGAAACCCTCGAGAGGGCATATTTGCTCGAGGTCTAGGATTTCAAATTGTCAGTCGTGGCTTATTTATCGGACTCGTTACATTAATTGCCTTTATGCTCGCTTATGATAATAATCCCGAACAGCTTATTTACGGACAAACAATGGCTTTTGCAACATTGGTCATGGCTCAACTCATTCACGTATTCGATTGTCGAAGTGAAAAATCTGTTTTTTCAAGAAATCCGTTTGAAAATATATATTTAATTTTTGCAGTTATTTCATCATTACTATTGTTACTTGTTGTTATTTATTGGGAACCATTACAACCTGTATTTTATACAACACCTTTAGTTTTTATGGACTGGCTATTAATTTTAGTATTAAGTGCGATTCCGACTGTTTTATTCGGGTTCACTAAAAAATAAAATACGAGCTCTTTCAATTAATTCAGCCATAAACAACTTGTTTATGGCTGAAATCAATTAATAGTTGAATTTATACCTCTCTTTTCTTTATAATAGACTTATTATCAAAACAACGTATGATAATGGATAAGATATACAATGAAATTTACGTCAGAGGGGGAACCAGAGTGGGCTTACAATTAATTAATATCGGATTCGGCAATGTTGTTTCCGCGACGAGAGTGATATCGATCGTGTCACCTGAATCCGCACCAATTAAACGCATCGTGACGGTTGCACGTGATAATAATAAATTAGTTGATGCAACATATGGCAGAAGAACACGTGCTGTCATTATTACAGATAGTGATCATGTTGTACTTTCTGCAGTCCAACCAGAAACTGTTGGGCAACGGGTCATTAGTCATGATGAATTGACAGATGAATAATTAGGAGGCAATACATTGGTCGATAAGAAAGGTATACTATTTATTCTTTCTGGTCCTTCTGGTGTTGGTAAAGGAACGGTAAGGGAAAGGCTTTTTCAACAAGAAAATAATCTTAAATATTCCATCTCAATGACAACAAGAGAGAGGCGACCTGGTGAAGAAGATGGCGTCGATTACTTTTTTAAAACAAAAGATGAATTCGAACGTCTCATAGAAGAAAATAGATTGTTAGAACATGCACAATATGTCAATAATTACTATGGAACCCCAAAAGCATACGTTGAGGAAATGTTGGCAGCGGGCCATGATGTGTTTTTAGAAATTGAAGTGCAAGGTGCAATGCAAGTTCAACAAAATTTTTCTGAAGGTGTTTTTATCTTTTTATTTCCACCAAGCTTAGAAGAATTAAAAAATAGAATTGTAAATCGGGGAACGGAATCGCAGTCCCTCGTGCTCAATCGTCTAAAAGAGGCTAAGAAGGAAATTAATATGATGTATGCTTATGATTATGTCGTTGTGAATGATGATGTTGACCAAGCGGTTGGGAAAATTAAGGCAATTATTGAAAGTGAGCATTGCAAACAAACACGCTTTTCACAACAATATAAACAAATATTGGAGGATGATTATGATGCTGGAACCATCGATTGATTCATTGCAAAAAGAGATCAAATCCAAGTATACACTTGTGACTTTATCTGCGCGTCGTGCTAGAGATTTACGTGAGTCAGATAACTTACAAATTGAAAATTCAATATCTAATACATACGTTGGTTTGGCACTCGAAGAAATACAAGCTGGAAAACTAACACTTGAAGAAGATTGAGTGATTGAATCCTCGCATTTAGCGGGGATTTTTCTTTTTCGGTAGGTGTACATGTGATGATGACCGAACATTTATTTCAAATGCTCCAAAGTCCATTGTTTGTTTTAAAAGACTTATGGCTTCATGTCTATTATAATGAAAGATAGTCGTGAAATAACTTTTTGAATGTGTTATTTTTTCAAGGAGGTTTGTGAAAAATGCTTAAAAATAAACGTATAATTTTGGGTGTCACAGGTGGAATTGCAGCTTATAAAGCATGTGATCTGACGAGTAAATTAACACAGCAAGGTGCAGATGTAAAAGTCATTATGACGGAAAGTGCAACTCAATTTGTGTCCCCTTTAACATTCCAAGCATTATCAAGAAATCCCGTATATACAGATACATTTGATGAAAAAGATCCACAAAAAATAGCTCATATCGATTTAGCTGATTGGGCAGATTTGGTAATCATTGCACCAGCAACAGCCAATATCATAAGTAAAATAGCCCTTGGGGTTGGTGATGATATGCTTACAACGACATTACTCGCTACTCAGGCAGCGATTTACATTGCACCAGCTATGAATGTGCACATGTACGCGCATCCAGCTGTTATTACAAATATGAAATTACTAGAGCGTTGGGGATATCACTTTATAGAGCCGGGGGCGGGTTATTTAGCGTGTGGTTATGTTGGAAAGGGCCGACTAGAAGAGCCGAAAACAATTATTCAAGCGATCGCCAATCACCAAGCGGAATCACTTGTACTGGCTCAGAAAAAAATTCTTATTTCTGCCGGACCAACACGTGAAGAAATCGATCCAGTACGCTTTTTCACGAACCGTTCATCAGGCAAGATGGGGTTTGCACTCGCCCAAGCCGCCGCTCAGATGGGTGCTCAGGTGACACTTGTTACAGGAATTGTTCATTTGGAAACGACACATCCGAACATTACCCGAATTGATGTGACAACAGCAGAAGATATGTATCAGGCCATGGTTAAAGCTTTTCCAGATCATGATGTTGTCATTAAAGCTGCCGCTGTCGCTGATTACCGACCAAAACAAACATTTAAAGATAAAATGAAAAAGCAATCAGGTGAGTGGCATATTGAAATGGAGCGAACAAAAGATATCCTGCAAGCCCTAGGTGAGCAAAAACAACGTCAGTTCCTTGTTGGATTTGCTGCCGAAACAAATAACCATCTAGAAAATGGTAGAAAGAAACTGAACAATAAACATTTAGATGCCATCGTCATTAATAATGTTGGGGCAGAAGATGCAGGGTTTGAGGTTGATACAAATACGGTCACATATTTGAATAAATATAATGAAACAACAGAATTAGACAATGCGACAAAGGATAAAATTGCGCAACATATTCTTAAGCTTGTTATGCGTGACATGGGGGATGACAAGGGGTGAAAATTGCCAAAGTCATAGTAGATGTTCAAGCAAGCCCGATCAACCAAACATTTGATTATATCATTCCTGATGCGTACGAACCGATTATTGAGAAAGGCATGCGTGTCATCATACCGTTTGGACCGCGTAAAATTACTGGTTTTGTTGTTGATTTAGATAATGAATCAACATTGCCAGAACATAAACTCAAACCTTTGTTAGACGTAATCGACATAACACCGGTTCTGACTTCCGAACTCTTAGACCTGGGAAAATGGCTCGCACAGCAAACATTATGCCTTTATATTACCGCCTTTCAAGCGATGTTGCCGCATGTTTTAAAGGCCAAATATGAGAAACACCTTGTACGCCTTACAGAGGACCGTTTATTACCAGATTTAGAAATGCTTTTTTCAGGTTATGAAACTGTGGATTTCGAACGACTTAAAACACTAAATATAAGTTATTATCATGTGAGACAGGCAATTCAGTCAGGCGATATCATGATACGGTATGTGGTGACGTCACGTGAAACAAAAAAGTATGAAACATATATTCAGCCAGCCGTTGAACCACATAAATTAGAAGAAACATTAATTGATCTACCTAAAAATGCCAAGCGTCAATCACAACTTCTACACTTTTTCATTGAGCACCCAGATGCTATTTCTCAAAATAAGTTGCTTCGTACCTTGAATCTGAACCGGGCAAATGTGGAAGCATTAATTGATAAAGGGTTGTTAACTGAAGAAAAACAAGAAGTCTTTCGTAATCCATATGATGACCAACAATTTACGAGAACAACAGCGCGTCAATTGACGACAGAACAACAACAGGCAATCATACCGATACAAAATGCGATAAAGACAGAACAACATGGTGTTTTTTTAGTGCATGGTGTGACGGGAAGTGGCAAGACAGAAATTTATTTACAAGCGATTCAAGATGTGGTTGACAAAGATCAAGAAGCGATTGTTTTAGTACCCGAAATATCGTTAACCCCACAAATGGTGACACAATTTAAAAGTCGTTTTGGTTCAAATGTTGCTGTTTTGCATAGTGCTTTATCAGCTGGAGAAAAATATGATGAATGGCGCCGCATCCATCGGAAGGAAGTCCAGGTTGTCGTCGGTGCTCGTTCAGCCATTTTTGCACCGTTTGAAAATCTTGGTATTATGATAATCGATGAAGAGCATGAAACAACATATAAACAAGAAGATCAACCGCGTTATCATGCAAGAGATGTTGCAATTAAACGTGGTAAAACACATCATTGTCCTGTTGTATTAGGCAGTGCGACACCAACATTAGAATCCTATGCCAGAGCTCAAAAAGGTGTTTATAAGTTAGCTACTTTAAATAAACGAACAAATGAACGTGCAATGCCCAAAGTTGAGGTCGTCGATATGCGAGAAGAGCTTCATGCTGGAAATCGAACCATGTTTTCACGCGATCTACAGGCAGCTATTACAGAACGGATCCAAAGAAAAGAACAAATCGTGTTATTGTTAAATCGTCGTGGTTACTCAACGTTTGTTATGTGTCGGGATTGTGGGCACGTAAAAGAATGTCCACATTGTGATATCGCACTCACATATCATAAGAAAACGAACCAATTAAAATGTCACTATTGTTCAAAAGAAGAACCAATGCCAAATATTTGTCCGGAATGTCAAAGTGACTTGATACGGTATTTTGGGACTGGAACTCAGCGGATTGAAGAGGCTTTAAGGGATGCTATACCTGAAGCACGTGTTATTCGTATGGATGTGGATACAACAAGGCGTAAAGGTGCACATGAAAAGTTATTAAAGCAATTTTCCGATCAAGAAGCTGACATATTACTAGGTACTCAAATGATTGCAAAAGGACTTGATTTTCCGAATGTCACATTAGTCGGGGTGTTAACAGCTGATTCAATGCTTCATTTACCAGATTTCCGGGCATCAGAAAAGACATTTCAACTCTTAACTCAAGTGAGTGGACGAGCAGGTCGACATGATCTCCCGGGAAAGGTCATTGTTCAAACATATACACCTGAACATTATAGTATTGATTTAGCAAGCACGTATGACTTTCAACAATTTTATCAACGAGAAATGCAAATACGTAAGAGATTTCAATATCCACCTTATGTTTTTTTAGTCCTAATAACAGTTTCGCATGTCAACCATGTTAAGGTGATTCAGTCGACACAAAAGATCGCTCAATTACTGATTAAAAATGTCCGACAAGAAACTGTTGTACTTGGTCCAACACCGTCACCACTTTCTAGAATAAAAGATAGATATCGCTATCAATGCATGATAAAGTATAAGGACGAACCGAAATTACGCCAATTAATTCAAAAAATCATCAATCAATTTTCTGAAGACATAAGAAAAGAAAACTTACAAATCGCAGTTGATATGCAGCCATATCAGCTGATGTAGAAATGAGTGATATTGTGAAAAAAGTTGTTTTTATGGGAACACCAGACTTTGCTGTCCCTATTTTAGAAAAGTTAATCACATCTGAGTATGATGTTGTACTTGTCGTCACACAACCGGATCGACCAAAAGGCCGAAAGAAAAAACTCACACCACCTCCAGTTAAAATAGCGGCTGAACGGGCGGATATACCACTATTTCAACCGGAAAAGTTATCTCGGGAATATGAACAAATCGTTGAGTTACAACCGGATTTAATTGTTACAGCTGCATATGGTCAGTTGTTGCCAGGTGCGGTACTGGATAGTCCCAAATATGGTTGTATCAATGTGCATGCGTCTCTATTACCGGAACTTAGGGGTGGTGCGCCCATTCATTATGCAATTTTAGAAGGTAAGAAAGAAACCGGGATTACGATTATGTATATGGTTAAAAAACTTGATGCAGGGGATATCTTGAGTCAAACGACCATTCGAATTGAAGATGATGACCATGTCGGGACATTACATGATAAATTAGCAGATGTTGGTGCACATTTATTAATGGATACGATGCCAAAGCTATTTGCAGGTGAAATAACGCCTGAAAAACAAGATGAACAAAAGGCAACTTACGCGCCAAACATAAAACGGTCACAAGAAAAAATTGATTGGACAGAAGATAATATAACAGTTTATAACCATATTAGAGGTTTACACCCGTGGCCAGTTGCATACACAACGTATGATGGACAACCACTAAAAATTTGGTGGGGAACAGCCGATAAGAAATATTACGAAGGTAAACCGGGAGAAATTGTAGACATCATTGAAAAAGATGCATGTATCGTTTTATGTGGAAACAATCGAGGTATCCGTATAACTGAAATCCAGCCAGCTGGGAAACGGCGAATGACTGTGGCACAATATTTATTAGGAGATCCAGATCGACTTAAACGAGGAATGATATTAGGTGAGTAATATGGGAGAAAGAACATTTAGAACGACATGTCTGGAACTTCTACAAAGGATTGATAACGAGAGTGGTTATAGTCATTTGTTAATCGATCGTGAAATCAAACGTCAACAATTGACGAACAAAGATGCAGCACTATTAACTGAAATCGTTTATGGTACAATGGAGCGGAAAATGACCTTAGATTATATGTTAGAACCATTTATTTATCATAAAAAGCTTAAATCATGGGTACACATGTTATTAAGGCTGTCAGTTTATCAAATGATTTACCTCGATAAGGTACCAGACTATGCCATCATAAATGACGCTGTAGAAATTGGGAAGAAACGTGGACATAAAGGAATCGCCTCATTTATTAATGGTGTTTTACGTAATGTCAGACGGAAAGGTGTAAGAGATCCACAAGACATTCCAGACCCAATCCAACGTTTGTCAATTAGTACAAGTCATCCAAAATGGTTGATCAAGCGGTGGGTCACCCAGTATGGCATGCACACCACTAAAGCAATGGCACAGACAAATCTTAAACGAAAACCGTTGTGTGTCCGAGTGCAACCTTTAAAAATATCTCGCGATGAAGCAATGGAGGAGTTAAAACAATTAGACTTTGTCGTAAGCCCATCTCCTTTTTCTAACCAAGGTATCATTGTCGAGAAAGGCAATGTATTACGAACAGATTTATTTTTAGAAGGATTTATTACTATCCAAGATCAAACCTCCATGCTTGTAGCAGAGTTACTTCAAGTGCAACAGGGTATGACGGTTTTAGATGCTTGTAGCGCACCAGGCGGAAAAGTAACACATGTCGCTGAAATAATGAATAATACAGGTGTTATTCACGCTTATGATTTACATAAGAAAAAGGTTCGTTTACTACGTGAACGAGTGGAAAAATTAGATTTAAACATTGTAGACGTTTATCAAGGTGATGCACGGCAATTACAATCACGTCATGATCCAGATAGTTATGATAGAATCATTGTAGATGCCCCGTGCTCTGGATTCGGTGTAATCCGAGGTAAACCTGATATTAAATACCATAAAAATGAAGCAGATATTCAACAACTGGCTCATATTCAGTATGATATTTTGAATCATGTTGCACCGCTGCTCCAAAAAGATGGTAGGCTCATTTATAGTACATGTACCGTTGAGAAAGATGAAAATGAACATGTCGTTAGACGTTTTATTGAAAATCATCCAGAATTTAGTGTGGATACAAGCTTTTTTAAGGATATACCAACCTTTCTTCACGATTCGGAAGGGCTCAGTGACCTGGGACTGCAAATTTTTCCACAAACATATAATACGGATGGTTTTTTCATAACACGGCTTATTAAGAAATTGTAAAGTTTGTTTGCCGTCATTCATGTTTGGTTAAAGGATATGTCCACTTCTGAACGATGTGTTTATTCGTTCGAAAGTCATATCGACATAGCATCCATGCATGTTGTTCGGATGTGAAACTGTTATTTGAATGTGCATTAATCCGGTATTAGAAAAAATTAAACTGTACTTAGGTATATACATACATGTGTTTTTACATAAAACTTTAAGTTTTCCATACTCATGAGGTGATAGGATGGACGCGAAATTTCTGACAGATCGAGGTCAAGTGAGAGAAATTAATGAAGATTCTGGTGGTGTGTTTTTTAATACACCTGGGCAAATGTTAGCTGTTATTGCTGATGGCATGGGGGGACATAAGGCAGGAGATGTAGCAAGTCAATCTGTGGTTTCTATGTTGGATGAAAAATGGCAGAAGCTAGAAACGCCATTTCAAACTCCCGAAGAGGCGGAAACATGGTTAAACGACACACTATTAGTTGCGAATAATGCCATTTATCAACAAGCTCAAGAAAACGAGGCCTATTCAGGTATGGGCACAACCGTCGTTGCCACACTTTGTACAGATGAGTTTGTGACGATCGCCCATGTCGGTGACAGTCGCTGTTATATTTACAACGATAATGGATTTAGCCAATTAACGGTAGACCATTCATTAGTCAATGAACTACTTAAATCGGGAGAAATAACAGACGCGGAAGCCCGTGAGCATCCCCGGAAAAATATTGTTCTTAAAGCACTTGGCACTGCTGAAGACACAGTGAGTGACGTAAAAAGTATTGAATGGGAAACGCATAACAAGCTCCTATTATGTACGGATGGTTTGACGGATAAACTCACCGATGAAGAATTGTCAGGATACTTAGAGAATCAAGATTCAATTGAAACGACGGGTGAAAAAATGATCGACTTAGCCAATGAAAGAGGTGGCGAAGACAATATTTCACTTATTATTGCCACTCACAAGCGATCAAAAGAGGTAGGTGAAATAGAATGTTAGAAGGTCATTTGTTAAGTGACAGGTATCGCATTAAGAAGACCATTGGCGGGGGCGGCATGGCCAATGTATATTTGGCAGAAGATACCATTCTTGATCGTGATGTCGCAATTAAAGTGTTGCGCTTGGAATATGCCAATGATGACGAATTTATAGCGCGCTTCGATAGAGAGGCAAAAGCAGCAACAAGCCTATCACATCCAAACATTGTGAATATATTTGATGTTGGGGAAGAAGAGCATATTTTATATATGGTTATGGAATATGTTGATGGCTTAACATTAAAAGAATATATCCATCGTTTTGGACCCATTGAAGTTGAAGAGGCTTTAGACATAATGAAACAAGTAACTTCAGCAATCGCCCATGCGCATGCGAATGATCTCGTACATAGGGATATTAAACCACAGAACGTTTTGTTAGATAAATATAATAATGTCAAAGTGACGGATTTTGGCATTGCTGTTGCCTTAAGCGCCACATCCTTAACTCAAACGAATTCCATACTTGGTTCTGTACATTATCTGTCTCCTGAACAGGCAAGGGGTGGTATGGCTACAAAAAAGTCAGATATTTATTCATTGGGAATTGTGTTATTTGAACTGTTA
>Ga0209487_1000642_pt1 | contig 31103 bp, 24 predicted proteins | sample Poulit2012_FD_187524 | JGI IMG/M metagenome (GOLD analysis project Ga0209487, IMG submission 187524) | Agricultural soil microbial communities from Georgia to study Nitrogen management - Poultry litter 2012 (SPAdes) (version 2) | ecosystem: Environmental > Terrestrial > Soil > Agricultural land...
TATTTCTTTGCAGCCTGTTCGTCATGATCCTCGATATTGATAACATAAAAAGAAAGAAACTGTATTTGAAAATCCATGATTTGCCCCTCAGATTGTATTTTATTAACAGATGAATTTCATAATTACCGTAAACAGCTATGCCACTTCGTTGTTGGAGTGATAGAGCTATAAATAGGGATTATGAAATGGATTCATCTATGTGAAAGCAGCTCTTTTGCAACCCCATATTTATATCATAGTCGAATTCGATAGGCAATCAAAGGTGATTATGATATAAGAATCCGCTAGCTCAGAAGAGGCTCACTTGATTGCCCCCGGGGGAAATCAACTGGGCTATAAACAATCCCTCGAATGCCATGATTAGCTACAATATTAAAGCTGCCACGTGAAAAGAATGAACATCTTAAAAAACGGGGTTAATGGAGTAATGAAAATAACGGATAAAAAAGTAAGTTGTCTACAAAAAACACCATGAGAAATCCAATTAAAACACCGAAACAAATAAAGTACATGCTATCTTTCTTGCTTTTAATCCAGCGAAAAGAATGCCCAATAGCCAAGGATAACGGTATAAAAGTAAAGCCTACTGTTAGTTGTCCGATTGAAAACCCTGCCAAAAAGCTAAAGATATATATCGCAAAGGCGGAAACCCAGTAAAGCTGAAACGAACCTTTACTAGCAAAATAGGTTGATCCAATCGCGATTACCAAAGAAGAAAATGCGATAATAGAAAACATTGGTATCCGATCCTCCCTTTTTTCACAATCCCTATAAGCAACATAACACAACGATCAAGGTGATCAAAAGAGTTTTATTCATAAAAAGACACACATTGGAATGTGTGTCTTGCCTATCGTCCTCCCTTATTTAAAACAGATTAGGAATATTCAGGCTCGTCTCTGCAGGTTTTGTCTCCACCATAATTTCGCCGTTTCGGATGGAATAGATGACAGGAGATTGACAGCGGACAGCTTCATACTCGGAATCTGAATCGATGACAATCATATTTGCCTTATTTCCTTCTTTTACACCATATTCACTTTCAATGCCGAGTGTTTTGGCCCCGTTCGTTGTAATCAATTGAAGTGCCGTCACAATCTCATCGTAGCTCGTCATATGGCAGGCATGTAACCCCGTGTCAAGCACGGACATCAGATTTCCGTCGCCAAGAGGGTACCATGGATCGACTATTGAATCCAGTCCAAAACTGACATTCAATCCTTCTTCAAGCAACTCTTTCACACGTGTAATGCCTCGGCGTTTCGGATAGCCGTCAAATCTTCCTTGCAGATGCAGATTTGCTTTAGGAAGCGCGACAAAATTAATATCCGCTTTCTTTAGCGTCTGAAAAAGTTTGTATGTATAAGCATCTTCATAGGTTGCCATTGCAGTTGTATGGCTTGCAGTGACCCGGTTACCCAATCCCGACTTGAGAGCTTCTGCTGCAAGTACTTCCAGGTACCTTGATTGAGCATCATCGATCTCATCACAATGGATATCCACCATTTTATCGTAAGTAAGGGCAAGTTCGATCGCTTTTTTAACCGATTTTACTCCGTCTTCCCGGGTCGCTTCATAATGTGGAATGCCGCCGACTGCATCAGCGCCCATTTGGAGTGCCTTTTCCAAAAGTTCTTCTCCTTCAGGTTTTGTATATAGTCCTTCTTGGGGAAGTGCGACAATCTGGATGTCCATCCAAGGTTTGACTTCTTCTTTCACTTCGAGTAAGGCTTTCAAGCCTGTTAGTGTCGGATCACTGACATCGGCATGAGTTCGCACATATTGGACCCCATGTTTCAGCTGCATGTGGACGGCACGTAAAGCGCGTTTTTTGATGTCTTCTTTCGTTTCCTTCAGGACTTGTTTTCTTTCCGACCAAATTTCAATCCCCTCAAAGACACTGCCAGATTGATTCCATCTTGGCGTTCCGGCTGTGAGCGCATAATCTAGATGGATATGGGGTTCAACATAGGGGGGCAATACAATTTTTCCGTTTACATCAATCTCATTTTCAGTAGTCTTTTCGTTCGGATTTGCTGGTGTAATCGTTTGGATGAGATCCCCTTGAATCGTAATATCCCATAATCCTTCTTGGCCATAAAGCTTTGCATTATTTACTCTCATGTATTACCACTCCTCGTATATTATGGATGCATTCGCCTGTTTTATATGATCTGGATAGCTCCGTGAATTGGTTGCTCACGGCGCACGCTCTATAGACCACTTTATCTCTACAGTCGGTCATCGTGCAAATAAACGCGTTTTCCGGTCTGTTTGTTTAATGATGAATGTGAAATAAGTGTTTAACGGTAGGATAAACTTTGCTATACTTATGATGGTGTAAGAAGGCTTCAAGGGTGGGCTCACCTCCTTTTAGGAAGGAGGTGATGGTATGACAGTATTCGAGTCATTGATTCTGATGATCTCTTTTGCTACGTTAACGATAGCATTGCTGTCACATCAAAATAAATAACCACCCTTTGCGCCTGACAAGCATGTAGGGTGGTTATGTTATGTCCAAAATGTGAGTCTCCCCTTGAAGGGATATTACACCTGGCTGAATGGTGAAACCACACCATTCAGTCGTTTACTATTATATTCATGATCTATTTTAAGTATACATGACGGTCTTGTTCGTCGTCAATACAAAAATAGATGCTGCACCTCACCAACTGGAAACAGCTTCTATGCATAACCCACCTGTTTGTGGATAAAGTAAGAAAAAAATAGGTGGGTTGCTATGCGTAAATTAATGTTCACAACATCATGGATGATCCTATTCCTCTTTTTCGCACTGCCACATGAGCAGATACAAGCGAGTAGTATGGGGTGGGGATATAAAAAGAATACAAATCACGAGGTTCCCGAGGTCGGTAAGTATAAGGCTTTGTTGGAGAAGTATGGTGCTTATTATGTGGACCATTCTGGAGATAAAAATGTCTATTTAACATTTGATAATGGGTATGAGCAAGGATATACCGATAATGTCTTAACGGTCTTAGAAGAACAATCTGTACCTGCGACGTTCTTTGTTACGGGACATTATGTGAAAAGTGAGCCAGCTTTGGTGAAGAAGATGGTGGATAATGGACATATGATTGGCAACCATTCCTATCATCATCCAGATTTCACTATGATTTCGCAAGCATCGATGAAAGAAGAATTGGAAAGTTTAGCGGCAGCTGTTGCCGATGTTTCAGACCAAAAGGAATTAAAGTTTATGCGCCCACCAAAAGGTACCTTTAATGAAGAGACACTAAAGTGGTCCAACGAGCTCGGTTATGTACACGTGTTTTGGTCGCTCGCATTTAGCGATTGGAATACAGATCAGCAAAAAGGCGGTCAATACGCTTTTGATCAAGTCATCGATCAAATCCATCCGGGTGCGATTATTTTACTGCACACCGTTTCAGAAGATAATGCCGCGGCACTTGAAGACATTATTGTAGAATTAAAAGACCAAGGGTATCATTTCAAAAGTTTAGACGAGCTCATCCTACAAGATGAGTTGCCAAAAGGAATATTACACTTATAAAGACCGGAGAGGAGACAAAGCATTTTAGTCTCCTTTTGATTTACCATTTCATAATGATCTGATTTTTGATATAATTGCATTACTTGAATGAATTTCATAATTACCAAAACCAGCAACAACGATACAGGTGTTGCACTAAACCGGTATTATGAAATTCATTATACTTAATCAAATTGGAGTTGACCGTTATGAATAGAGAAGATTTAATTGCTCCAGATCATTATAATATTGTATCCGAAATCGAAAAATATGCTGCAGATCCGAAAAAAAAAGCATTGATTTGGCAAGATGAGACTGGCAAGACGAAGGACATTACATATGCTTCATTAATCAAACATGCCAATCAGATCGGGAATGCATTTTTAGCAAGTGGTTTAAAAAAAGGTGATAAGCTCCTAATTATGATTCCTCGTCTAATTGAAGCGTATGAGGTTTACTTGGCCGCTTTAAAAACAGGGATTATTATTATACCAAGCTCAGATATGTTAACGACAAAAGATCTACAATATCGTGTCAGTCATGGGGAAGTAAGTGGCGTTGTCAGTTATTATCCATTTGTCGATGCGTATCAAGGGATTAAAGAATATGATAAGTTAAAACGCTTTGTCATTGGGGAACCGGTTCCAGGTTGGGAGTTCCTCGATGAAATGAAGGAAACCATTTCTGATGAGCTGGAGATCGCGAATACGTCGAGTGATGATATTGCCTTCTTACCGTATACATCAGGAACAACGGGACGTCCAAAGGGGGTTGTGCATACCCATGCATGGGGATATGCCCACCTAAGAACGGTTGCCGAACATTGGTTGGGCATTGAAGCGGAAGATAAAGTATGGGCCACGGCTGGACCCGGTTGGCAGAAATGGGTATGGAGTCCTTTTTTATCGGTCTTAGGTTCAGGTGCAACGGGCTTTATTTATCAAGGGAAATTTGACCCAATCACCTTTTTGCACTTATTAGAGGATCATGAAATGAATGTACTATGTTGTACACCGACAGAATATCGATTGATGGCGAAGGTGGATCATCTGAGTGACTTCAATCTACCGAAGTTACGAAATGCCGTATCTGCCGGAGAACCGTTAAACCGTGAAGTGATTGATGTGTTCCGTGCGCAATTTAATCTAACCGTGCGGGATGGGTATGGACAGACGGAAAACACGTTGTTAATCGGCATCTTGAAAGATATGGAAGTTAAACCAGGCTCGATGGGGAAACCAACACCAGGTAATGAAGATGATGTGGATATTATTGATGAATTTGGTGAAAAAACTGCTATCAATGAGGTCGGTGATATCGCTGTTCATGTCGATTGCCCAGCTTTATTCAGGGAATATTATAAAGACACCGAGCGGACAGCAATGGCGATTCGGGGAGATTATTATGTCACGGGTGATCAAGCTTATAAGGATGAGGATGGGTACTTTTGGTTTGAAGGTCGGAGTGATGATATTATTATTAGCTCAGGTTATACGATTGGACCGTTTGAAGTCGAAGATGCTTTAGTCAAACATCAGGCCGTTCAGGAATGTGCGGTTGTAGCAAGTCCTGATAAAATCCGTGGGAATCTTGTGAAAGCATTCATCGTATTGAAACCAAATATTGAACACGATGGGCAAGCGTTAATTAAGGAATTACAAGATCATGTAAAACAGTTAACAGCACCTTATAAATACCCGCGGGAAATTGAATTTATCAAGGAACTACCGAAAACAGTGTCGGGTAAAATTAGGAGAGTCGAACTTCGGGAGCAGGCGAAGCAATAAAAAAACGATCATGAACGGATGATTAGTGGATCCATGACAATCATACAAGCATGTAGAAGGATCAGGGCACAGCCGATTCTTCTACATGCTTTTTTGGTGTATGTCAATAAATTTCATAAAGATAAGCAGAATACTTGAAAGTCAAAACAGGTCAGACTATACTATGGTCATAGGTCAAATATAGTCAAAGTCAAAGAAATATAAAATAGATCAATTAACCATAGGAGGAATAGAATATGAACTGTCAACACTGTGGTACAAACGATGCAACATTAAATATGGCGATGCAAATTAATAATCGACGGGTACAGATGCATTTATGTAATGAGTGCTTTAGTGAAATAAAAGGTAGAATTATGAATTCAGATCCATCACTCAGTGGGCACGCACAGGATGCATTTTCCAATCAGTCATCCCAAGGGAATGGAGCGAATAAAGCGAGTATGAGAACAAAACAAACTCAAGGTCAGGAAGAAGAAGGATTATTAGATCAACTCGGAAAAAACGTGACAAATGATGCAAGAAATGAATTAATCGATCCGGTTATTGGCCGTGCGGTTGAAATTAAACGCGTCATTGAAACATTGAATCGTCGCAATAAGAATAACCCTGTTTTAATCGGGGAACCTGGTGTAGGAAAAACGGCGATCGCTGAAGGGCTTGCTGTAAAAATTATTGCCGGCGATGTACCAGCTAAATTAATGAATAAAGAAGTGTACTTGTTAGATGTTGCGTCCTTAGTCGCAAACACAGGTATACGTGGTCAATTTGAAGAGCGAATGAAACAACTCATCGAAGAAGTAGAAAATCGCGATGATGTCATTCTATTTATCGATGAGATCCATTTATTAGTCGGAGCAGGCGCTGCAGATAGTTCACAAATGGATGCCGGAAATATTTTAAAACCAGCATTAGCGCGGGGCGATCTCCAGCTGATTGGGGCAACGACATTAAAGGAATATCGTCACATTGAAAAAGACGCAGCACTAGAACGTCGTCTACAACCGGTTATCGTCAAGGAGCCAGCACCTGGAGAAGCGTTACTCATTTTAAATGGGATAAAAGATCGCTATGAAGATTACCACGAAGTGAATTATCCAGAAGAAGCGATTGAAGCTTGTGTCAATTTATCGAATCGATATATTCAAGATCGTTTTTTACCGGATAAAGCAATTGATTTAATGGATGAAGTCGGATCAAGACTCAACCTAGCCAACACCGTAATTGACCGTGAATCAATTGAAAAACGGATAGAAGATATTGTAAAAGAAAAAGAACAAGCAGCAGAATTAGAAGATTATGAAACAGCAGCACATTTACGTTATCAAGAAATTAATTTGAAAAAACAACTGGATAAAGTAGATAAGGATCAGAAGAAAGCTGTAAGTACTGATATTTCCGTTGCAGATATCGAATTAATTGTCGAAGAAAAAACGGGGATTCCAGTGACAAAGCTACAAGCAGATGAGCAAAAGCAAATGAAGGATTTAGCTGAAAATATACAGAAAAAAGTAGTTGGTCAGGATCAAGCGGTCGATCGGATTGCAAAAGCGGTCCGCCGTAGCAGAGCAGGCCTGAAATCGAAAGAACGTCCAATTGGTTCCTTCTTATTTGTTGGGCCAACAGGTGTCGGTAAAACTGAAATTACCAAAGTACTCGCGGAAGAATTATTCGGTTCGAGAGAATCCTTAATTCGTCTCGATATGAGTGAATACATGGAGCGCCATGCCGTTTCAAAAATTATCGGCTCGCCTCCAGGATATGTTGGTCATGAGGATGCCGGACAATTAACAGAACAAGTCCGACACAATCCCTATTCCATTATATTATTAGATGAAATTGAAAAAGCACATCCAGATGTACAAAATACATTCCTGCAAATTATGGAAGATGGTCATTTGACAGATTCACATGGCCGTCAAGTTAGCTTTAAAGAAGCAGTTATCATTATGACAAGTAATGCCGGAACAGGGGATAAGCAAGTAAATGTTGGTTTCCAATCGAAACATGAGGCCGTGTCTACCTTAGAGAACCTTAGCGATTACTTTAAACCAGAGTTCTTAAACCGGTTCGATACGATCATTACGTTCAATGAACTCGAAGAAGATAGCTTGCTTCAGATTGTTGACCTGATGCTCGCCGATCTCGAAGAAACCATTGAAGAAAATGAAATTAACATTACCATTACAGATGAAGCCAAACAACAATTAGTCAAACTTGGCTATGATCGCCGTTTCGGTGCAAGACCATTACGCAGAGTCATCCAAGATAAAATAGAGGATCAACTAACCGATCTGATCTTAGCAAAAGAAACAGTTAAGGATGTGCGTGTCGACGCCATTGACGAAGAAATCACCGTTAAACAAGTATAAGAAGAAACCCCCGCTGGAAGCAGCGGGGGTTTTTATGTGTCGAGGGCGCAAAGTCGCGCAGGAACGGTGGGAAGTCGAGCACGAACGTAGAGAAGTCGCGCATGAACGGTGGGAAGTCGCGCACGAACGCGTAAAGTCGCGCATGAATGTCGTAAAGTCGCGCACGAATAGCGTAAAGTCGCGCACCGCGGTCGGAAGTCGCGCACGAATGTCGTAAAGTCGCGCATGAATGGCGGAAGTCGCGCATGAATGGTGGTAAGTCGCGCACGAATGTCGTGAAGTCGCGCACGAATGGCGGAAGTCGCGCATGAATGGCGGAAGTCGCGCACGAATGTCGTAAAGTCGCGCAGGAACGCGTAAAGTCGCGCATGAATGGCGGTAAGTCGCGCATGAATGGCGGTAAGTCGCGCACGAATGGCGGGAGTCGCGCACGAACGCGCGAAAGTCGCGCATGAATGTCGTAAAGTCGCGCACGAACGCGGTAAGTCGCGCATGAATGTCGTAAAGTCGCGCATGAATGGCGGAAGTCGCGCACGAATGTCGTAAAGTCGCGCACGAACGGTGGTAAGTCGCGCACGAATGTCGTAAAGTCGCGCAGGAACGCGTAAAGTCGCGCATGAATAGCGTAAAGTCGCGCATGAATAGCGTAAAGTCGCGCATGAACGCGGTAAGTCGCGCATAATGGTGGTAAGTCGCGCACGAATGGTGGTAAGTCGCGCACGAACGCGCGGAAGTCGCGCACGAATAGCATAAAGTCGCGCAGGAACGCGTAAAGTCGCGCACGAATAGCGTAAAGTCGCGCACAAATGCGCGGAAGTCGCGTATGAAACTACATCTAATCATGTTGGTTTTCCAAAAGCATCCTTTTTATAATTTCATTCATAATTTAAAGGAGATGGTGTCAAACTAAACAGACATTATCGCCAAAAGGGATGTTTTCATGAAAACACATCATAAACAAATTATTTTAATATTGCTTTTAAGTATGTTGTTTCGTACTCCATATACTGTCGTTGAGGCGGCAGATGAAAATAGTATGAAGATCCATTTTATCGATGTGGGGCAAGGCGATAGCATGCTCATTCAAACACCGACAGGCAAAAATGTGTTAATTGATGGTGGTCCACCAGAGGCGGGGAAAAAGGTGGCGACTTATTTAAAAAAACATGGCATTGATCAACTTGATCTTCTGTTCGCTACACATCCCGATATAGATCATATTGGGGGACTCATCCACATCATGAAAACCATACCCATTCGGCTCATTATTGATTCAGGGAAACTACATACGACGAAAACATATCGACAATATCTTCATGAAATTAGCATGCAGAAAATTCCTATGCATACCGCAAAAGAGGGCGAAATGATTCGTATCGATGAAGACGTAGAAATTCAAATATTAAATACGTATGAACATTTCAAAAGTTCCAATCAATCGTCCATTGTAGTGAAAGTAAGTTATAAGGACATTAGTTTTCTATTTTTGGGTGATGTGGAAGTAGCTCAAGAAAAAGCGCTAATGAAGAAATATAGTGTGCAAGCAGATATTATTAAAGTCGCTCATCACGGATCAAAATCAAGTAGTTCTCTTCCCTTTTTACAAGCCGTTAATCCAAGTGTTGCGATCTTAACGTATCTAAAAAACAATGATTATGGCCATCCTGTTCCGAAAGTAATTAAAAACTTAAATCACGTTGATGCACAAATTTACTCGACCGCTGTTTTTGGGGATCTTATCATCCAGACGAATGGGGCTGGATATTTTATTTTACCAAGTAAAAGCCCAACAGAAGGAATCATTGAAAAAAAGGCTGAATAGAATACATGGATAGCTAAAGGTTTTGCGGTTTATCTGCAAAGCCTTATTTTTATTTAAAAAAAAGATTGACAAATCTAATTTCTAGTTATATGGTTAATTACATGACCAACTAAGTAGTGAACAAGGTGGTGACGTATGCAACATGAATTAAACGAGGATCAACCCATTTATTTACAAGTGAAGGAAAACATTGAGGATTCAATTATAAACGAAACCATTATAGCGGGGGAACGTATCCCATCAACAAATGAATTTGCTGTTTTTTATAAAATTAATCCAGCGACAGCGGCTAAAGGGGTCAATGAGCTTGTCGAGGAAGATATTCTATTTAAACGGAGGGGAGTAGGCATGTTTGTTACGGAAAATGCACGACAAATGTTAGTTAAGAAAAGAATCGATATCTTTTATGAACATTATATGCGCCCATTAAAAAAAGAGGCAAACAAACTAGGTATGACAAAGGAACAACTTATTGACATGGTAACAAGAGAGGGGACAGATCATGAAAATTGAGGTAAAAGGGATCACGAAAAATTATGGTCATATGGCAGCTTTAGAGGATCTTTCATTTATATTGGACGATCCGAAAATATACGGATTACTCGGGAGAAACGGTGCGGGAAAGACAACATTTATGGAAATACTCGCTGGGCAGAATATAGCGACAAGAGGTCAGATTGAAATTGATGGGCGCGATCCGTTTGACAATCAGTACGTGACAGAATCAATCTGTTTAATAAAAGAAGGCGATAACTTTAAACGGGATTTAAAAATAAAAAACATATTGAAGATATTCTCCTTCTTCTATCCAACATGGGATGATGAATTAGCCTATTCACTTATTAAAGAATACAATCTGAACCCGAATGCAAAGGTGAAGGAATTATCAAAAGGGATGGAGTCAGCACTTGGTGTGACAGTAGGATTAGCGAGCAAAGCGCCGATTACGGTTTTTGATGAACCTTATATCGGGCTTGATGCAGCAGCACGAAAGAAATTCTATGAGCAGTTATTAGCAGCGTACGAAACAGAGAAGCGGACGATTATTTTATCGACCCATCTCATCGATGAAGTGAGTTTATTATTTGAAGAAGTGCTTATTTTGCAAGCGGGAAAGTTAATTTTAAAAGAAGAGGCAGAAACATTACGGAGGCAGACATGTGCCGTATCAGGAACAGTTGCCCAAGTCGAACCGTTCGTTGCAGACAAACAGGTTATTCATAAAAAACAACTCTCCGGAATGATGACAGCGTATACATTTTGTTCGTCAACTGAAGCAAAGGATGCGGGATTAACAGCAGAAGGAATTCCCATTCAAGAGTTAATGATTTATTTAACGGAAAGTGAGGAGGTATAACGATGGGGAGGCAAATAAAAGGACTGTTATATTTTAATTTTACGGATGTACGTTACTCGATGACTATATTTTGGACGATACTGATGGGCATCTTAGTCGTTAGCTTAACGATTGCATATATACTGAAAAATGTAGAGGGAGGTTTTATGACGTTTACTTTAACAGGCCCTATGTACGTCTATTGCGCCATTTTAGGTTTTTTAACCGTCAAGGAATCCATTCCCTTTTCATTAAAAAGGGGAGCAACGCGAAAAAACATCTTTATTAGCTTAGGGACTTTCTTCTTAGGTATTTCCATTGCCATGACGACCGTTGGAAGTACGTTACAAGTGATGGTAAATTTATTTACGAAGCAAATTGGGGTCGATAATTTTATGTTTTTACACGTTGCTTATTTTACGAATGATACGTGGATCAATCGGGTTTTTATTGATTTGACGATCATGTGGTTTTTATTTTCATTTATGTTTCTGCTCGGCTTATTATTTTATCGCTATGGCTTACTCGTTGTTGGTGCGTTTATGGGATTCCTTCTCGTTATCGTTTTAACAGGGTTCGCTAAAGGGTGGCTTACGGATTTTTTAGTTACGCAATTTCAAACACTAAATCAGATGTTTTATATGCAATTATTAGCGAGCGGTATCATTATTTATGGCTTATCATTCTTTCTACTACGAAAAATAACGGTTTTCAAAAAAGGATAACAAATAATACCCGTTTCGCATACTTTTAAAATCAGTGATAGGGCATGTCACCATCATAAGTTTAAAAAAAAATTGACTTCTAGTAATGGGCTCGATAAACTCAGTAATTAGATGTGTACGATACAATGACGGGGGAAGTGCTGATGGAGTTTATCGTTACGTTTCAATGGGAAATTTTTATTGTCTTGGAAGTATTGTCATGGGTTTCTTTACTCTTATTCGGGATCGTTCGGTATTTTTTAGATCGACGCCAGTGGAGCACACTGTTCATCCTGTTATTTATCGTATTTCTCGGACTTGAAGCACTCATTGGTTGGCTGATTTACCAAGAGACAGGTGAGATTTCAAATTTCCAACTCATCATTACCGTGTTTCTGCTTTATGCGGTAACATTAGGCCTATCTGACTTTAAGAAACTAGACAGGTGGATGCGTGATAAAATTGGCAATTGGCGCGGAGTCAATCTGCTGACAACAGAGGATCTCAAGAAGTTGAAGCAAGCGAAAGATCCGAAATATATCGCCAAGAAGTATCGAATTAGTTCAATCATTCATTTCCTTGTTTTTATTACCGTTCAAGCGATCCTATGGGGCTATGGATCTGTTGACTCTCTTCAAGATGCGCTTCACTATCTGGGCGATTTATCATGGATTGGCGCTGAGGATGTGGCGCGAACACCATATGCGAATGAAACGGCTTATGGGATTTCCACCGCTTGGGGGATTATCTTTAGTATCGACTTCATTTATTCGTGGTCGTATACAATCTTTCCTTCCGCTTCAAAAAAGGACTACTTATAAATGAAGGGCAAAATAAAACGGGTCTCCATAATAGGAGATCCGTTTTATTTAGCAGGAAAAGATGAACCATCGCGTTTATTCCTCGGTTACGAAGGAAGATATGGAGCCGTTCAAGCAAGATGTGTTATCCCTTTAATTTCCATAAAGGTAGAGTCAAACGGGCTCCTATGCTAGAATTGAAGTTCGGGTTAAAAATAGATAGAGGATAAATAGGCACAACATAGAAGGGGATGAGACACTAATGCGATTATCGAATTTGAAACATCTAGGTCTTTTGACGGCACTTTTATTTACTTTGTTGATCGCGGGGTGTAGTTCAGCTGATACAGCAACGGAAGAGGATGCGGACGAAGGTACGTCCGTCGGAAATGGAGAAGAGATCGAGCTGACATTAGTTGAATGGGACTCGGAAGTTGCATCCGCCAATGTAGTCGGACAAGTACTTGAAGAGTTGGGATATGAGGTCACGATAACACCGCTTGATATGTCATTGATGTGGAGCTCTGTTGCAACAGGTGAAGCAGATGCTATGTTAGCAGCTTGGTTGCCCGGGGATCAAAAAGAACAATATGAAGAGTATGGGGATCAGGTAGTTGATCTTGGTCCAAACTTAGAGGGAGCGAAGATTGGGCTGGTTGTTCCCGAATATATGGATGTCGATTCAATTGAAGAGTTAGATTCAGAAGCAGACCGTACGATTACCGGGATTGATCCGGGTGCAGGCGTCGTAACGGCGGCAGAAAATGCAGTGGAAGAATATGATAATCTTGAAGGCTGGGAAGTTGATATGTCTTCAGGTGGTGCAATGGTGACGGCTTTAGATCAAGCATATGAAAATGAAGAGCCAATCATTGTAACCGGGTGGTCACCACACTGGAAATTCGCCTCGTATGACCTTAAATACTTAGATGACCCACTTGGTGCATTTGGGGATGAAGAATATATTGCTACCATGGTTCGGGAAGATTTAGAAGCTGATATGCCAGAAGCCTATCAAGTCCTAGAGGAATTCTATTGGACACCAGAAGATATGGAAGAAGTTATGCTGGAAATCTCAGAAGGGACAGTCCCTGAAGAAGCCGCAGCTAACTGGATTGAAAAAAACGAAGATACCGTTTCCGAATGGACAAAAGGATTAAAATAAGCGCAAGTAAAAGGGGGGCTTTCATTTGAAAGCCTCCCCTTTTACTTGCGCGAGTATGGGCGAATCGATAGGAAGAGTCACCTATTAGCCCTATCAAATCAATTTTGGAACGTCAACACTAAATCAAACAAACTATTTAAGTGTTTCAACTTGTATTCCATAGATGTTAAATAATCTAAAGATTCATTTTAATGGTCTTAAACATTGCTTCATCGACGGCATTAACATAGGGTGTCCCTTTTCCATAGCTATTCCGTATTTAAAAGCATCTCCCCAATAAGTAGTAATTGCCCTCTTTTTTTGCATGAGAGACTATGTTCTTGCTCTCTTTATTTGCTTCGTTTACGACTTGGTTCAGATTGCTCTGCATCTTGTTCGTGCTGTTGCTTATTTCCTCGCTCATGCTCTTTAACTGATTCATATATATTAGGAAAAGTCGCTATATTTTCGATTCATCTAAGTGTTTTTCATGAATTTTTAAAAGGTATTTGCAGATAAAATGGCGAAACTAGTAATTGAGTTCATTTATTTAAAATTTTCATAATTCTTTGATAGATGGAGGGATTAATATGAAAAAAATGCTTATAGTGGGTGGGACAATCATAGCTTTATTTATTGCCTTTAATTTAATGTCTAATGTCGTAAATAATCCTAAGGTACATGGGGAGAAAACGATTGTCGCAAAAAAGGTTATAAAACAAGGAAGTGGCTGGTATGTAAATGATGACTTTCTAGACAAATCCTTTAAACACGGATCCCGAAACCCAAAAGTAAAAGATAAAATACATTTGGAATTAGACAGTAAGGAACGAATTATTGGTTGGAAGGTACAAAATTAAAAAAACACTACAAACTGAACTGAGATTGTAGAACAAATACAACCAGACTAAAGGCAACCTCTTTTTGTTCGCCCAGGATGAGTATGGGCGAACTCTAACGGGTGAAAGTCCCGAATGCATCTAAATGTATTTGGGGAAATGGAAAACAGCCAAGAACCGTCGTAAAAACTTGATTAAGCTAGATTTGAGAAGAACTGTAACCTAAATCCTCAAGCAACCAACTCCAAAAGTCCACAGCCGCTGTATCCTTCATATCTTCTCTCGTTATATTAACACAAGATTCTAAATTCAACTACATTATTTTCACAGATATGACCTGATTTTCTATGCGGTCGGGTACGGATCGATAACGTTTACGTTGCTAAAGAAAACGGTAAGTGCTGAAAAACTTGCGAAGTAGAAAGTAATCAAACACCCTATTTTCATCATTCGGATTTATCGCTACAACCTGAAGTGGTGTTTAATCATTCCCAACTGCAGGTTGCAGCGACGAAGCTGGTTTAGGCAATGATAAAATTGATTCAAACAACTAAACAATTTGTCCAACCAATTTCAGTATGATTGAATATGTTATGGGTAAGCCGGCTTATCAATCGTAAGGAGGAGATGAGGATATGGGTCGAGGCCATAACTTTTTTGGTGGAGCAGAGGATCGTTGGGACAGAAGGCGTACAAGATTCGTTTGTGACTGTAGGGAAGTGAGAGATGAAGACAATCATCATGGATGTGGCTGTCATAAATGCAATGAAAAAAGAGAACGTGAACTTGTCTGTAGATGTCGAGAAGTCTCGAGATAGAACATTTCCTAAAAATGCGGGCATTCGTAACATAGAGTGCTTGTTTATCTGCTAGATTTTGTTGCTAGCGGTTATTTCGTGGAAAATGGTTTATATGATTGGCTTGTTTATAGAGCGGAAAAAGAGCATTCTCATCGGGGAATGCTCTTTTTGTTACGGATTTATTTATGGTTCTTCAATCGGTGGCATCAAGCTCCAAATCGTGCTGTCAGCGAGCTCCCCTGCTGTCACTTGAATATTCCCTCCTAAGTAGACCGTCTCCCCCTTGATCGCAATGACCATCCCTTGAATCGCCGGATCACTGCTGTGTTTCAGAAAAACCGTCCCTATTTTCGGGATTGGTATCTCAAGAGAGGTAGGTTCTGGTTCGGTAGATTCATCCTCCAGGGAAGAAGATGCATCAGGCTGTTGAAGATCAATGCCTGTTGCCCCCTTCTCCACACCAGGCACCATGACCCAATATTCACGATGTTTGATTCCATTTGAACGATTTGTAATGACCCCATTGCTTTCAAGAAATGCTACCCTTTCAATGGCATGGAGATGGTGATGATCAAGGGAATCAGGGCGTGGATCGATAACGAATATATAATCCCCAATCTCAGCTTTCCGATCTTTATCAAGTGTAAACTGTTCATGGTTATAGATAAAATGATCGAAGTGTTTGGGGTGATACAAATCAATTTCTTTTGCGGTAGCGACATACTGTTTTAAATCAGCGAGACGATAGAGGTGTATAGACCGTTTGAAAAAAGGGTTTACCGCATATACTTTATACAACCGATTGGCATAGTAAACCAATTGCCCTCTTCTAACATTGTATAACTTCACTGGACATCCCACCTTGTCTGGATAATTTGTTGTTACTTGAATGAATTTCATAATTACCAAGATTAGCTACATCGTTACAGGTGTTGCACTAAATCGGTATTATGAATTTCATTAACTGCTTCGTTCATCATCATTCGTACTCCTTTACCTTTTTAAAGAAGGAAATGGCCATGAATAGGACAATAAGGGAAAAAGGAAGTGCTGCAATGATGAGCATATTTTGGAATCCATCGATTCCACCAAAATACATCACAATCGTTGCCATAGACGATAACATAAGTCCCCAAACAACCTTAACAGTATTGGGAGGATTCAATTGCCCACCCGTACTAAACATTCCAAGTACAAAGGTTGCGGAATCTGCAGAGGTGATGAAGAAAATCGCAATGACAAAAATCGTCACAACGGACAATGTCGTAGTAAATGGATAATGTTCATACATTCCGAATGTTACCGTTTCTGTCGCTAGTGCAGAGAGTTGAGCAATGCCCTTTTGTTCGACGTCTATTGCCGCTACACCAAAGACAGAGAAAAAGATGATGGTAACAAGTGTTGGTGCCAACAGGACCCCAGCAATAAATTGCCGAATGGTACGGCCTTTCGATACACGGGCGATAAACATTCCTACAAAGGGAACCCAGGAAATCCACCAAGCCCAATAGAAAATCGTCCAATCGTTAATCCATTGCCGTTTCCCTTCGTTCACTGGTTTTAAATCAAAACTCATATCAATAAAGTTGCCCAGATAGTTACCGATTGTTGTCGTAAACATATTCAACATATACATGGATGGGCCGATTAAAAAGAGCGCAAAAACGAGTAAGCCAGCGATCCACATGTTGATGCTGCTTAAATATTTGATCCCACTGCCAATTCCGGACCAAGCGGAGAGGATGAATAGGAAAGTGGCAATGACGATAATAATCACTTGAACCCAAAACGTGTGAGGGATATTAAATAGAAAGGTCAATCCGCTATTAATCTGAGCCGCACCAAACCCAAGCGTTGATGCAACACCGACAACCGTAGCAAAAATAGCGAGTGTATCGATAATTTGACCCACTGTGCCCCGCATGATTTTCTCTCCGAATAAAGGTTCAAGTGTTGGGCTAATTAAGCCTGGTGCGCCGACACGAAACTTAAAATAAGCCAAGATAAGCCCGACCATGCCATATAATGCCCATCCATGAAATCCCCAATGAAAGGCTGCATATTGCAATGATTCTACAATCGCTTGTTCTGATCCTGGTTCGGCATTAGGCGAACTCGTAAAAGCGTGCGAAATCGTCTCTGCAGTCGTAAAGAACATCAGACCAATTCCCATCCCCGCGCTAAACAACATGGCAAACCAAGCAGATAAGCTGAATTCAGGCTCGTCAGCATCCTGACCTAGTTTTATTTTCCCGAAATCGGAGAACATCAAGAATACAGCGGAACCAATCATGGCTGCGATCACGAACATATAAAACCAACCGAAGTGATCCGAGATAAAGATGGTAGCTGCTTCCGTTATCTCGTTTAAATGCTCCGGTGCAAAAGATCCCCAAATGACGATTGTAATACAAATGATCACTGCATACCAAAATACCCTTGTAATCTTCAAAGGAATCCCACCCTTCTATATCATTAGGGTGAACCAATATGCAAAACTCATTCATGTTTTTATGAATTTCTAAACGTGGAGACGTTAGATTTCTTAAAAGATACCTCTGCCTGTCCCGTCGACGTGTTTTCGTTTAATTATCTGCATGTAATCAGGATGCCAATAGAAATATGCGGAAGATTGTGCTACCCAAACTAAAATAAATGGTGAAAAAGAGATAGAAGTGGGCCTTTTTGAAGTAAGTAATGGAATTAGTGGATTTGAAGAAGGCGTGATGATCTATGTTTTGGCCAATAAAGATTGCTGGGTGAAGACGATAGGTAAACGAACGCCATGGACATTTATGCTACATCGAGTACAATAGAATAAAGTCAAAAAATGTAGGTGAGCTATGCAAATACAGTCATTTAATAAAGTAACGGAAGCTAGTTATTTAACAGCTGGTAATGCTTGGAGTTATCGAGCAATTCTGCGTTACTTTTATATACAACATGAGCGGATGCGGGAGTTTCTTTTTCCCGAAGAAATATATGCTTATTTAATAAATTTACCAGGATTCAAAGAGTATACAAAAGATGAGCTTCATCAGGATTTGGATCAGCTTGTCAGATGGAATAATCTAGTAGCGCGTCAGGAATTGGGCCGTTCGCGCACGATTGAAGAATTTAAAAAGAAGCGATTTCGCTATCAATGTACACCCTATACGGTAGAATTCGAACGGATGTTATTGGCAATGGAAAAGGGGGGCGAAGTATTTGGTGGATCGCTCGAAAAGAAAGAATTTGATCGACTTTATCAAGCCTTAATCGAGGTTGATCGGGTACGAAAGAAAAACACACTGCCCTCTCCTGATGTGTGTGCCGAATTATGGAATGATCTCTTTACGTATTTTCGTTCTATTACGCAAAACACATCCGATTATATTGCCCATATCAATAGTGAAGAAGCGGAAGAACGAATGCAGACAGAAGCGTTTCTTGTTTTTAAAGATCAATTCACAACCTATTTACGCGATTTTATTATTGGGCTACAACAGACCGCTTTAAAAATACAAGAATTGATCCGATCAATAGACATCGCCATGTTGCAACCGCTTATGAATCAAGTCATCATTCATCAACAAAGTATTCCGCGGTTTGAAGACATTGGATTAAATGATCAGGAACGCATCGATGAACAGGAAGAGAAATGGCATAGTTTAGCAACCTGGTTTCTTGGCAATGAACATAGTGAGAGTGAGCTAGTCATGCTAGAAATGAGAACAAACGAGCAAATTCGCCGCATTACTAGAGTTGTTCAGCGACTTGGTGAACGTCACCATTATTTTCGTAGTCGGAAGAAGGATTATCTCCATTTGGCAAAATGGTTCGAATCGCAGTCTCATGTAAGAGAGGCCCATCAATTATCGGCCGTCGCTTTCGGTGTTTTCCATACGCGTCATTTATTTAGTGATCACATCCCATCTGATAATATATATACTTCGATTTGGGATGAGAATCCAATAGAGCATGAAACAAAGCCACGAATTCGTAACTATCGTGAAAAAACCCGTCCAGGTGCGATTGTTAGTCAGCAACAAGAGAAAGAAGCCACAAGAAAAGCGCATTTATTAAACAAGCAAATGGAGCAAGACACACTTGAAAAGTATTTGAACGGGAATGAGATTCGTTTGGATGAATTACCAGTAATTGAACCCTATGTCAGAAAAATGTTGTTAAGTTGGCTTGGTAAAGCAATGGTTCGAAAGGATCGAACATTTAAAACGGAACACGGTCGTTTAGTAAAGGTCATGCTAGCAGAGAATGAGCGGGTTATATTGCATGCTAAGGATGGAGACATGGAGATGCCTGCGGTAACATTTCAATTTATTGACGAGGTGAATAGATAAATGGGAGCCAATCGATTTGATGAAAAGGCACAGACAGGGTTACGGTTACTTATGGAAAAGTTCTGGGTGCTTCGCAGGCAGGAACCGGGATTATATCAACTGATCCGAGAGCGTGAAAAAACAATTAAACGCTATGTGGATGATAAATTTGGCTTTGATTTAATTGTCCATCAGCATTTTATTAAACTTGAAAAGATTCCAGTCGAGACAAAGAGTTGGATGGGGATCCAAGATTTTCAGGAGCCACGTGACTATGCGATCTTTTGTTGTGCGCTTGCATTTACGGAAGATCAATCTGTGGATGATCAGTTTTTACTTTCCGATATTTGTGAAGACATTAGGGACCTATATCCGGGTGAGTTTCCGCTGGATTGGACGAACTATAATCATCGCCGTTCGCTTGTACGCGTCATTAAGCAGTTGGAAAAATTATCTATCGTCCTGTCTGTTGAAGGTGAAGTCGATCAATTTGCCATGAACCAAGACGAAGAAGTTCTTTATGAAACAACGGTGTATGCTCGCTATTTCATGCGTTCCTACCCAAAGGATTTATTTGAATTTGATACAGTTGATGACATCTTAGCAAGTGAATGGGAACGCCATGGGTTAGATTCACGGAGAAAACGAGTTTATCGGAAGCTGTTTTTTTCACCAGTCGTTTATCGGGAAAGTGAAGATGATCTTGATTTTGCCTATATCCGTAATTACCGCAACCGAATTCGCGAAGATATAGAGGCACATACGCTGTTTCGCTTAGAAATATTTAAAAACGCGGCACTACTTGTAGCGGATGAGAGAAAACAAGAGTTTACACTTTTTCCCGATCAAAAAGCAATCATGGATGTCGCTTTGCATTTTGCCAGTTATCTAAGAGATCATATGGAAGAATATCCACCGAATGAATTTGGCCAGATTCGTTTAACGCGAATCACGCTCGAACAAATTATCGAAGCATTACATACTACTTTTGGTAGAGGGTGGAGTAAGCAATACCGTGAGGGAACGATTACCAGCACAACAAATGAGCTAATTGAATTATTATTTGATTGGGAAATGCTAGGAGTGGAAGACATGACAAATGCCTATCTCGTTAGACCATTATTAGGACGTCTATCTGGTCGGTACCCAAATAAATTCCTGTTAGAGGAGGAAATTACGAATGAACAAGCAAAATAAATGGAAAATGAATCGGGCTGGCCTGTTAAACTTTTGGTATTATGATGATGAGATATTTGATTTTGCTGACGGTAAGTTGCTACTCCGTGGGAGCAATGGTTCGGGAAAGTCCGTGACCATGCAAAGTATTCTACCGGTATTATTGGACGGAAAGACATCTTCGGACAGACTTGATCCCTTTGGTTCGAGGGCAAGAAGAATGGAAGATTATTTACTTGGCGAAAAAGAAGTCGTGCATCGTGAGGAACGAACAGGGTATTTATTTATTGAATATAAACGGGAAGATACAAACCAATATATGACCACAGGCATTGGACTTCAGGCACGTCGGCATAAAGCAATGAATTTCTGGGGTTTTGTCATTACCGATAATCGCCGGATTGGTAACGACTTTATGCTGTATGAGCAGGAATATAATGCTGGGGAAAAGCAACAAATTCCCTTATCAAAGCAAAAATTAGAGAATCGGATCGATACGGGAGGACATGTTGTTGGAACAAGGCGTGAGTATCGAGATCTTGTCAATAAATATATATTTGGCTTTGAATCGGAAGAAGCATATGAGGACTTAATCAAACTCCTTATTCAACTACGGAGTCCGAAATTATCAAAGGATTTCCGGCCAACCGTCATTTACGAGATCTTAGAAGCGGCCTTACCACCGCTAACAGATGAAGATTTACGCCATTTGTCAGATACGATCGAGCATATGGATCAAACAAAACAACAAATTGAACAGCTTGATCGGGAACAGGAGGCGTTGGATAAATTAATTGGTCGCTATCATAACTATAATGAATACCGTCTAGCGGAGACAGCACATCATTATCTAGAAATGAGCAAACGGTTTAAGCAGGAAGCAAAGGTAACGCAGGAAAAGAGGCAAATGGAACAGCGTCTAGAACAAGAAGTCAGCAGGTTAACAAAACGTAATCACGAACTAGACCAGACGTTCCATGTACTGGATAAAAAGAGAATGCGCCTACAAAATCATAAGGTTTGGAACCTAGAGGAAGAACGAACCAACGAGATCAACGCGTTACAGGAAACAAAGAAAGAACAGGAGAGAAAAGATCGCAATCTCACGGATAAAAAGCGTCAGGAATTAGCAACAAAATCGGAGCAAGACCGTTTAGCAACGGCTATATCATCCAATGAATCAATGTTGGCTGATCGGCTCATGGACATGGAAACGGATGCGGAAGCAGCTTCGTTTAAACAACACTCCTTAAATGTACAGGATTTCGAACGCAATAAAGATGTGGATTATGAGTTTACCGTTTGGGAAAAGGAAACAGAAAGTCATTATCAAAAACTCGATGCGATTAGTGAACAGTTACGGGTATATGAAGAGACGAAACAGCAGATGACGGAGCTTGATCGAAAAATGGCTGCGACTCGATTAGAAGTTGATCAGACGAAGCAGGAAAAAAACGACTGGCAGATCATTTTCGAAAAGGATAAACAGGATATATTAGCCGACATCCATGACTGGACGGAGCGCTATCCGTTTTTAATGGTGCGTGATGAATTGGTGCAACAAACCTCTCGAAATATGTATAACTTATATGAACCGACTACTTATGAAACGATCCGGACACCATTTGTCGGGGTGAATAATGATTTTCAAATGGGCATCAACGAGACGATTGCCACAAAAAATAGTTATCTAACGGAGCTGGCTAGACAGATTCAAGAAAAACAAGAAACCTTAAAAGAATGGCAAGAAAAAAGAGATCCAGAACCACCCACTCAACAAGATGAAACAAAAGAGGCGCGAAAACAGTTAAAGAATGCAGGGCATTCGTTTATACCTTTGTATGAAGCGGTTGAATTTCAGGAGCATGTACCAGAAGGAGTGCAACATCAGATTGAAGCTGCTTTATTAGATATTGGATTATTAGCTGCGCTGATTACGCCCGAACCGACACCAATCAAGCATGACCGGGTCATTCATCCACAGCCAAATATGATGGCACATACACTAGCGGATTATCTAGTCCCCGATGTCGAGTTAGCGGGAGAAGTGTCAGCTATTGATGTAGACGAAGTGTTACGAAGTATTTTAGTGGATGGAGAAGAAGATGCATCCATCGCAATGATTCGAGAAGATGGGACATATCAAATCGGATTGATGCACGGGCATGCGGTTCCGGTAAAACAGGTTCGTTTTATCGGCAGAAATGCTCGGAAACGATATCGTGCGGAACAAATTGCTCTGATTACATCAGAAATTGAAGAAATAACAAAACAAAAAGAACATGTTCAGCTTGAGATCGAAGCGCTCGCGGACAACATTCAAGTCGCTCGAGATGCGATGGACGTTTTCCCATCTGACGAGGATTTACAAGTCAGTTTTACGCATATGAAAGAAAAGCAATTTCAAATCAAACAAATCGAGAACCAACTCACAGCATATGATCTGGACATGCAAAAGAAGCACGGGGAATTCCAAAAGGTAAAGCGCCATTTGGACGTGGAAACAAGGGAAATGAATGTCGTACTTTCCTATAGCGCCTACCTAGAAGCAAAAGATAGGATCCGACGTTATGAAAAGGATCTCAGTGATTTAAAAACAAAACATGTCACTTATCGGAACAACCAAAACAACCGAGGCCAAACAACATTACGCTTGGAAGAACTCATATTGGAAGTAGATGATCTTCAAGGAGAATTAAATGTATTAAGCGACAAATCAGAACGTGTCCAACAAAACATAGTTGAAATTGAACAGCAGTTAGAAACACATGGGGTTGCAGATATTCGCAAGCAAATACAAAATGTGCAAACAGAACTACAGGAAACAAATGAGGAGCTAACTAAAAACAGAGCTTTAGTACCAGAGAAAAAGGCGTCATTAGGGGTTCTTGCTGATGCGCTCATTGACCATCAACAAAAAACACGTTTTTGGGAGCAGATGATTGAAGCATGGTTGGAGTCCTTTTCCCAGGAAGTGAATTATAACTTTGTGCAACTGCCTGAAGAAGTCGCTTCAAAAGAAGCACTTGCAAAAGCGGTGATCGAAAAATATGGGGATCTATTAAATAAAAAGGATGCATCAACGATCGAAGGTCAATTAACGAGTGTATATTATGAACAACTTAATAATTTAATGGAATACCGGATGACCGATAATCCTACATTGGTCACTGAATTTCCCTGGATGGATGAAGAATGGGCAGATGAACAACAAATATTGGTAGTAAACTGGAAGCAGAAGGCAGCAAGACGTTTGATTGAACTGGAGTTTCAGGGGAAACGGGTAAGCCCCTACTATATTCATGAAGTTGTAGAGAATGATCGAATCAGTCAACAAACGATGCTAAATGATCAGGACCGGGAATTATATGAAGAGATCCTATTTCATTCCATCGGTAGAAAACTAAGAAGTCGAATCTATCGGGCACAGCAGTGGACGGAGAAAATGAATAAATTAATGGAAGATAGTGACTCCTCATCAGGCTTGTCGTTCTCGATTAGGTGGAAGCCACGAACAGCTGAGACAGAAGCTGAACTCGATACGAAAGAACTTGTTGACCTCTTGCGCCGTGATCCAGGATTGTTAAAGGACGAAGATCTTAATCAAGTGATTGGGCATTTTCGATCCAAAATTGATCGTGCCAAAGAACTAATTCAAATCAAGGGCGAAGGGGACACATTGCTGCAAGTATTAAAAGAAGTGCTGGACTATCGCTATTGGTTTTCCTTTGAATTGTCCTATCAACGTGAAGGCGAGCCAAAACGAGAACTTACGAACAATGCCTTTTATCGATTTAGTGGAGGCGAGAAAGCAATGGCCATGTACATCCCACTCTTTACGGCCTGTTACTCACGTTACTTAGAAGCGGATGCGTCAGCTCCATACATCATATCACTTGATGAGGCATTTGCAGGGGTAGATGAGGATAATATTAGTGTGATGTTCCGGATCGTAGAAGAGCTCGGTTTCGATTATATTATGAATTCCCAAGTACTCTGGGGCGACTATGATACGGTATCATCATTGTCGATTTGTGAGTTGGTCCGGCCCAAAAACGCAAGCTATGTAACGGTTATTCGCTATTATTGGGATGGACATTCAAGGAAATTAGTAGAAGATGAGAATCAAGTCAAGCAAGGAAAAATAGGAGTCAGTAGATAAGGAGAAAAAAATGGAACAACAATTGCAACAAGCTGTCCAGTTTTTTAAAAGTGAACCGGCCTATAAAAAACTCTTCATCGGATTCGTGAAAAAGTATGAATCGCTCGGAAGAATTGGTGGAACGGTGCCGACAGCTTTATTTACGGAAGAAGAACGACAGGTGCTTGGCAGGTTTTTTGGTGTGCCAGGTGGTCAGCTGTATGAAGAAGGATCGATCTCACTACACATGTTTGAAGAACAGTTAAAGAATACGCGCTTTCAGGATATAGGTTTGCAACAATTGCTAGAGGCTTATTTCGGTAAAATAATGATATCTAAAAGGCAACAACAGATGGATCGGGAGGAAAATATACGTTTATTTCTATTGGATCAGCGTGCAAGGCATCCAATATTGGCATCTTGGCTTGGCTTTTTGTTGGAGATAAATGGAGAAGGCCGCTGGATCATCCGTTTAGCCGAGAAAGACCCTCGGCACTTTGCATCTATGGCAACATCATTGGCGCACGCAATGAAAACATTGCCTTCTAAGGCAGAGCGGTTGCCTATGTTTAGTCAACGGATTACGGGAAATCCACATGCATTTGATTTGGATAGAGATCTAGGAAAGATGTTTTTGCATCTATTATCCGTAGACCGTTTTGAAGAGCCCATCAATACGAGTATTATTGTACCGACAGATACGGAAGCGGTGAATGAATTACTCAATAAATACCATCTGTACCGTGATGATCTCTTAAATTTTGTTACTGCTGCTGGCTTGCATGCGGAAGATTCGACTGGGATACAGGAAGTGTGGAAAGCAGCTGTTAAACGAGATGCTGTGCAAATCCTTCCTTTACGAGAGCTTGTTCCATTGAAACGGGTTTATCCGGCTTTTGGAAAGATCGTTTGGATTGTTGAAAATTCGGGTGTCTGTTCGGTTTTACTAGACAAGGAACCACGTGCAGCAATGATTTGTACAAACGGTCAGTTCACGTTAGCCGCATTGGTCTTATTGGACTTATTAGTAGAAGAGGATTGTCAGCTGTATTATGCTGGCGATTTTGATCCGGAAGGGCTAGGTATGGCACAACGGCTGTTAAATAGGTATCCTGAACATGTAGAATTATGGCGCATGGATCCAGACGCATATCAAGCGAGTCATCCAGTGAACGTATTGCCTCCGGAGCGATTAGAGAAATTAAAGGGGATTGTACATGAAGACTTAATCGATGTAGCCAAAGAAATGTGGAGAGTAGGGAAAGCAGGATATCAAGAGGCATTGGTAGATTTGATGGTTGACGATTTGGGAATAAAAGAGTAATTCAAGAGACGTCCTGACCGTTTTGCAAGTTAGCTGGTATCAAGATAAAAGATAGTGAGCGTCCTTAGAAGAAAGGGGAAATCGCCATCTATCCTCACGTACGATTTAAGCTAAAATTTAAAATGATCACCTTGATTAGTTTGTTGATCATCGGCATATTCATCATCTTCGGATTATTCCTTCGGAGCTTTATTCACAACACATTGGAAGACCAAATTGGTCAGCGCGCTTTACGTGTCGCGCAAAGTGTAGCCAATATACCTGAGCTGCAGTCAGCGTTTCAGCTGGAGAACCCTGCCTCAAACATTCAAGAAATCGTCACACCCATTCAAGAAGATACAGAGGCTGAATTTATTGTTGTTGGAAATAAAGAAGGGATCCGTTATGCACATCCAAATGAAAGTCAGTTAGGAAAGAAAATGGTTGGAGAAGATAATGATCGCGCCCTATTAGCCGGGGAATCGTATATCTCCAAACGTGTCGGCTCACTCGGTTTATCCATTCGTGGGAAGGTGCCGATTTATAATACGGAGCAGGAGATTATCGGCGTCGTTTCCGTTGGTTTCCTGAATGAAGAAGTACAAGGGATTATAAAGAGCCAGAGTCGCTCCATCTGGTTTACCTTTTTCGGAATTATCGTGTTAGGAATGGTTGGAGCGGTACTCATTTCCCATTATATTAAAAAGTTATTGTCTAATTTGGAACCAGAGGAAATATCGCATTTACTAGTTGAGAAAGAAGCAATTTTGCAGTCGACACATGAAGGAATGATTGCGGTCAATCAAGCCGGTTTGATTACGATGATGAATCGTGCTGCCGAGCAGATTTTATGTAAAAAAAGTCAATCCGCAGATCACTTGCTTGGCAAGTCAATCTTGGAACTATTCCCCTATACGGAAGTTTTTGATGTGCTTGCCGGTGGAGAAAACCAATATAATCGTGAAATAGTTCTCCATGATGAAATAGTTCTCGTCAATCGGACACCAATATACTTAGAACAAAAGATTGTAGGTGCTGTATCGACGATTCGTAGAAAAACTGAAATCGAAGAGGTGACGAATGAACTGTTAGAAATTAAACAATATGCGAATGCACAACGCGCACAGACCCATGAGTTTTCAAATAAACTGTATATTATTTTAGGGTTGCTCCAGTTACATCAGTTCGATGATGCGATCGACTTTATTCAGCGAGAAAGTGATCTGCAGCAAGAATGGTCACAGTTTCTATTCGATAATGTAGCCGATCCGATCGTGCATGGTCTCTTACAAGGCAAGTACAATCAAGCCAATGAAGCGGGCATCAACATGGTTATCCAACCGGATAGCCAACTGACTTATCGCCTCTCTCGAAAAAAGACGGATGTATTAGTTACCGTACTTGGTAATCTAATCGAAAATGCCCTTGAAGAGGTAAAACAAATGCCAGATGATCGACGGGAAATCGCAATCTCTTTCACTGATATCGGGCATGAAGTGGTGATTGAAGTGGATGATGCTGGTCGAGGGATCCATGAGGAAGCTGAAGCACATCTATTTGAACAGGGCTTCTCTACCAAAGAAGGCGATCATCGCGGGACGGGATTATCATTGAGCAACCATTTGTTACTACAAATTGGCGGCCATCTTTTAGTAGAAGAAGGAGACTTGGGTGGAGCTTGCTTTATCATGATCATACCAAAGAAGAGAGGGAATGGACATGACTGAATTATATCGTGTACTCATTGTGGAAGATGATTTCCGTATCGCCAAAATTCATCAACAATATATAGAAAACAGAGCCGGTTTTGTCGTGCAAGAAAAGGTGAAGACTGCGAAAGAAACCTTCATTCACCTTGATCAATGCGACGAGCAACCACATCTCATCTTGTTGGATCTCTATATTCCGGATGTGGAAGGGTTGGATTTGTTTTGGAAACTTCGCATACATTATCCGTGGATTGATATTATCATCGTGACCGCAGAAAAAGATGTGAAGACGATTACGACAACGATTCGAGCGGGGGTGTTTGACTATCTAGTTAAGCCGGCCGATGCCACACGGTTCGAACAAACCTTAATCCGGTATAAGCAACAACAAGATTTTTTGGCAACGAAACAAATGCTGGAGCAAGAGGAAATCGATAGGATGATCGGCTTGCATGCATGTAGCTTGTCCACGACTTCCTTCAATAGCGATTTACCGAAAGGCATTGACTCGATCACATTGGATGAAATGAAACATGTATTCAAAACAGAAAAAATAACCGCGATTACGGCTGTCGAACTGAGTGAAAAGATTGGTACCAGTCGCTCAACAGCACGTCGGTATTTGGAGTATTTAGTGTCAACAGAGCAAGTGGAAACAAAATTAATCTATGGAACAGTAGGGCGACCTGAGCGGCAATATCGTGTTCTTGACTAACTGAATGAAATTCATAATTACCAAAACCAGCAACATCGTTACAATATGTAGTTAAGAAAGGTTCAACGAAACTATATGTTGTATCGACGTTGCACCAAACCCGCATTATGAAATTCACTAAACTACCCTTGGATCAGTGGATGATCCAAGGACGGTGGAATTTATGAACAGAATGAAGGATATAGTTGTTAATCAGCTTATACAGGGAAGGTATGTTTTTATCCTGGCAAATGATATCTTATAAGAATATACAAAATAATGTCAGCGCTTACACAAGACGTTGCTAGTGATCAAGTGTGTTCGCGCGAAAGGAGCAACCATGTTAAGTTTGATTGGTTTTTTTACGATATTAATTATTGTCATTCTGTTAATGAGTGGAAGAGTTACCCCGATTGTTGCGTTAGTCATCGTTCCGATTATCGGTGCTTTGATAGCAGGTTTTGGTATGATCGAAATTGGAGAATTCTTTGATAAAGGAATTTTGTCCGTTATTAACGTCGTCATTATGTTTATCTTCGCGATTCTTTTCTTTGGGATTATGCAAGATGTTGGCTTATTTACCCCGTTAATCGATAAATTAGTTTCCCTTTCCCGCGGAAACATTATTGCGGTTAGTGTCGGAAGTGTGATCATTGCTGCGATTGCGCAGTTGGATGGTTCGGGTGCCTCCACATTCTTAATTACGATACTTGCACTATTACCCGTATATAAACGGCTAAAGATGAATCCTTATTTACTCCTTCTCCTGATAGGGGGAAGTGCGAGTATCATGAATATGTTGCCATGGGCGGGACCTTTAGGGCGAACAGCATCCGTATTAAAAATGGATGTTACCGAGCTCTGGCGACCACTCATTCCCATTCAAATCATCGGGATGGTATTCATGATTCTCTTAGCTGTCTTCCTTGGTTATCGGGAACAGCATCGGATTAAAAAACGTTATGGTTCGCTTGAAGCGGCGATTGAGTTGGGTCAAGAAGAAGAGAAAGGGATAGAAGATGTTTCCGAACCAACACCGGAAAACTCCCTGGCTCGTCCGAAGTTATTTTGGCTCAATGTTCTATTGGCCATCGGGGTCATTGGCATTCTCGTATGGGGAATCATTCCCGCTGGTTTTGCCTTTATGATTGGGGTTAGTATTGCACTCCCGATGAATTATCCAAACATCAACGATCAAATGGAGCGGCTTCGTGTCCATTCGCCCAACGCCTTATTAATGGCGACGATTATTCTTGCTGCTGGGTCATTCTTAGGTATACTCACCGGTACAGGGATGCTTGATTCCATTGCCAAAGATATTGTAAAAGTCTTGCCTGTTGTTGTGGGCCCCTATTTACATTTGATCATCGGCTTCTTCGGAGTACCATTCGATTTATTATTAAGTACAGATGCCTATTATTTCGCATTACTTCCCGTTGTCGATCAAATTGCCACTGGGTTTGGGGTCGGCTCGTTATCAACGGCCTATGCGATGATTATTGGAAATATTGTCGGTACATTTGTTAGCCCATTTTCACCGGCCTTATGGCTTGCCTTAGGGTTAGCAGGTCTCGAAATGGGACGCCATATCCGCTACTCACTTTTATGGATGTGGGGGCTTAGTATTATATTACTCGTTATCGCCGTCATCACGGGGCTCATCCTCGTTTAAACGGATTATAAATGAATTTCATAATTAACAAAGCCCGCTATGTTACTCCAGCATGTAGCTATAAATAGGGATTATGAAATTCATTAAAACAAGTAGAATAAAGGAGCGAAAATAGCAGTATGCATCCAGAATGATCTGAATGCATACTTTTTTACATCAATAAAAAGATTGGTAAGTTGGTTATGACCCTAGAGTCGAGGCCTTTGACCAATTCATCCTCATTTTTTATATTGCCGATGATGAACGGTGTTTCGATCGTAAGATAACAAAGACGGTGATTGAGACCGTGAGCAAGATAAAAACAGCTAATGTACCGTATTGAAAACGAATTGTTGATTGATTCGCAATTTTCCCAATTCCATCTAGTATAAGAGGGGATAAAAACTGCCCCAAAAATGTAAAACTAGATGTTAAAGCAACAGCACGGTCCGCTTGATGTGGCGCAACCCGATCCAAGGCTTTCAGTACAATGATTGGGAATAATGCACCTTGCCCAAACCCGATTAAACAAACGCTAACTAATACGAGTAAAATACTGTTGGTGAACGATAGAATGAGAAAGGCCATTCCCATTCCAAAGAGCATAATCGGAATCACAAAATTTTTGAACGTCATTTCGATCCGAACAAGTAACAAACTGGTAATCATTCCTCCGACCGTAGTGAATGAAATAACAGTTCCAGCAAGAGATGCTCCTCCTAAGCTGTTTTGTTCCAAATACAAGGCCATGTTAGTGGCAATTGAATAATAAGCTAACATAATTCCACCCATCGCTAATGCATACCCGTAAACTGCGAGTGGCACTTTCGCTTTCCGTTCATGTTGCAAGGGCTGTTGGATTTCTCCCTTTGGCAGGAACAGGAAAATCAAGATGATAATAATGAGCCCTAAGAAATAAACATTAAAAGGGACACGCCACCCGAATGTTGCGAGCCACCCAGCTAATAACATCGTTAGGATACCACCGAAAT
>Ga0209487_1000643_pt1 | contig 31100 bp, 29 predicted proteins | sample Poulit2012_FD_187524 | JGI IMG/M metagenome (GOLD analysis project Ga0209487, IMG submission 187524) | Agricultural soil microbial communities from Georgia to study Nitrogen management - Poultry litter 2012 (SPAdes) (version 2) | ecosystem: Environmental > Terrestrial > Soil > Agricultural land...
GAGGACGGCGACAGCGCCGTGGGCCTCTACGAGCTCCTCAACGCCCGCGAGGAGGGCGGCACCATCGCTCCCGTGCCGATCGGCTCCTGGGACAGCGGTACCGGGATCATCACCCGCTTCGAGTAACGGCGCGGCGACAGCCCGCCACTCCCAGCGAACCAGGCGCTCCGGAATCCCGGGGCGCCTGCCCTTTTGCGCATATAGGCATATAGCATGCGCTCCCCGGAATCTGTCGCGACTTCCTTATACTGAAGAACATGATCGCCGGCACCGACCCCCCTCACCGTCGTAATCCCGAAGGGCGCTGTCGCAATTGAGTAGCGCGCTCATCCTGCCACTCGTTCTCGCCTTGAGCGCGGCACCGGTAGTGTTCATCCTGGGACGGGCGCGAACTGCGCTCGCAGCACCCGCAGCGGTCGCCCTGGCGGCCGCCAGTTTCGTGACCCTCCTGTGGGCATACCTGCAGGGTGGTCCCGGTCTCGACCTGGCCTGGTCGCAAACACTGGGGCTAAGACTGACGTTCGAACTGGACGGGCTCGCTGCCCTCTACGGCCTCCTGGCGACAGGGATCGGAACGCTGGTTCTCGCCTATTCCAGCTCCTACATCCCAAGCCACCTGGAACATCAGGGCCGCGAAGGCAACGAGGCCGTACGCTTCTACTTCTTCATACTCCTCTTCATGGGCTCGATGGTGGGCCTCGCCATGGCGCAGGACTTCATCCTGCTGTTCCTCTTCTGGGACCTCACGGCCATCGCCTCCTACTACCTCATCGGCTTCGACAACCGGAACGAGGAGGCGCGGGCCAGCGCCCACATGGCGCTTACCGTCACCGGCGTCACCGCGGTGTTCCTGCTGGTGGGCGCGATCCTGCTGGGCAGCGAGTACGGGACCTTCAACATCGCCCAGCTGATCCGGGTTGCCGAGAGTGGGCCCCTGCTCACCACCGCGGCGCTGCTCATCGCCGTCGCAGGGCTTGCGAAGAGCGCACAATTCCCCCTGCACTTCTGGTTGCCGCGGGCGATGGCGGCGCCCACGCCGGTTTCTGCCTACCTCCACTCGGCAGCGATGGTTGCCGCCGGCGTGTTCCTGCTCGCCCGCACCTACCCGCTGCTCCAGCAGTCGCAGGCCCTCCAGAACATGCTGCTGGTGATAGGCCTGCTCTCCATCCTCTACGGCGGCATCATCGCCCTGACCCGCAACGCCCTCAAACAGGTGCTCGCCTACTCGACCATCGCCCAGTACGGCTACGTCGTGGTCTTCTACGGGCTTGGCGGCCCCTACGGTGCGGCGGGTGCGGCCTTCTACGTTATCGCCCACGGCATCGCCAAGAGCGCGCTGTTCCTGACCGCCGGCACGGTCACCGAGACCACCGGCGAGAAGAACCTGAGCGAGCTGGGCGGCCTGGGCCGGCGCATGCCACTCCTCGCCATTTCGAGCGGACTGGCGGCTGCGACGCTGGTCTCCTTGCCTTTCACCATCGGCTTCTTCAAGGACGAGTTCTTCTTCGCCGCGGCGCTCGAGCGGGGCACCATCTACGCCGTCTTCACGGTCCTGGCAGCAGCCAGCACCGTCGCCTACACGTGGCGTTTCTGGAGCGGAATATTTCTGGGCAAGGCGCCTGAACGGGAGCCCGCCCGGGCCCCCCGGCGCCTGGTGCTGCCCATCACCCTCCTCGGGCTCACCGGCCTCGTCGGCGGCTTCTATACTGCACCGTTCGCGTCGCTGGCCGTGGCGGCGGGCGACGTCACCCTGGGCGCGCCCACCTCACTGGACGCCAGCTACCACCTGGAGCTGCTGCCCGAATACCTCATGGCCGCGGCGGCCTTCGCGGTCGGCACGCTTATCATCGTGACCCGGCCCTTCTGGGCGCCGGCCGCCCAGTCGCTCGCACAGCTGGACAGGTTCATCGGGGCCGAGCGCGTCTATATCGCCGCAGTGCGTGGCCTCAACTCGGTTTCTGACGCAGTCCACAACCTCGAAGTCCGGCGTCTGCGCAGCCGGGTGGGCAGCGTGCTCGTACCCACCGGAATCCTCGTGCTGGCCGGCCTCATTGCGACGGGAACCGCGCGGCCCTTCGTGGTGGGGGAACTGAACCTCGAGGATGTGCCGATCATTACCGCCCTGGTCCTCGCAGCAGTCGCTGCATTCGCACTCGGCTTTACGCGCCGGCACCTGGCGCTGGCGGCGGTCCTCTCGGGCTTCGGGTTTACGCTGGCCGTCATCTACGCCTTCTGGGGCGCACCCAACGTTGCGCTGGTCGCCGTGCTCATCGAGACCATGCTCACCCTGCTGCTGGTCGGTGCCATGGCGCTCGTACCCAAGCGGGTGCTTGGCCGGCAGGCCCAGGAACCCATCGTCTCGTCAAAGCGCACCACCGTCATAGCCATCCTTACCGGCCTCATCGTCTTCCCGACCGCCTGGAGTGCGCTCTCCTTCGTGCCCACGGGGGAACTGCTCGCCAACACCTTCATCGACATGGCCCCCATGGCCCATGCACTGAACGTGGTCACCGCGATCCTCGCCGACTTCCGCGGGCTGGACACGATGGGCGAAATTACGGTCGTGGCGCTGGCGCTGCTGGGCGTAGGCTCGCTCGTCGCCGACATCACCCCGGAAGACGTGCGCAGGCACTCGCAGGAAAATGACGATGATGATGCGCTGGCCGCAGCCCGCGAGGGGCGGCCCGAGACGTCGCTGTTCAGCAACAAGCAGAAGCCGTTGCCCGCCTCGCGCGTGGTCCTGCAGGGCATCGCGCGGCTCCTCTACCTGCCGATCCTCATGATTGCGGCGGCGCTGCTGGTGAAGGGGTTCGTGGACACGGGCGACGGGTTCTCGGCCGGAATGGTCGCGGCCCTGGGTGTGCTCATGCGCATTCTCGCCTTCAGATACAAGGAGTCCAAGAAATTGCCCATCGTAAGGCACGCCCGGGCGGTCGCGTTCAGCGGGCTGCTGCTGGCCCTGGGAACGACGTTCATCCCCCTCCTGTTCGGTCAGGCCCCACTCACCCACTGGCCGCCCAGCTCAGTCACACCCATACACATAGGCTCGATCGAGCTGATGACCGCCGTGCTGTTCGACATCGGCGTCTTCGCCCTGGTGCTCGGCTTCGGTGTAGGCGTACTGACCAACATCGCGCGCATCGCCAACCGCGACCTGAAGCGGGGGGTGGAGCCGTGATCGTCCTGAGCGCCGCTGTCGTGGCCATCGTCTTCGCGGCAGGCACGTTCCTGCTGCTGCAGCGCGACCTGTTCCGCATCGTCGCCGGGATCCTCACGATCTCGAACGCCGCCACGCTGTTCATCATCGCCTCCAGCCTTAGCCGCGGCCAGGCGGCCATCCTCCCGCTGGAGAGCGGCCCGGTAAGCGACCCCGTGTCCCAGGCCCTGGCCCTGACCGCGCTGGTCATCGGCTTCGCCGTTGCCGCCCTGCTGCTCGTCATGGTCTACCGCCTCTACCTCTCCCACCACTCGCTCGACGCCCAGGCGATCCAGACGAGCGAGCGCCGCTCGGCCGCCCTGCAGCGCCGCGAAGGCGATCCGTACGTGGAAGAGGTCCCCGAGGAGGAGATCGACGAGGACCCCGATGAGGCCCAGGACCGCGAGGTGACGGCATCATGACCGGCATCAACCTGCCCGCGCCGCTGCTCATTAGCCTGCCGCTCGCCATCCCGTGGGTCGCCGGTGCCATCCTGGCTCTCGTCGACGGCCGCAAGCGGGGCCCCAAGTGGTTCGCCGTCGGCGCACTGGCAGCCGGCTTCCTCGCGCTGCTGAACCTCGCGCTGGTCGTCGTTACTTCCGGCCCGGTCAGCGTCGTCGCCGGCGGCTGGCCGCACGGCATCGGCATCGCCCTGCGTGCCGACAGCCTGGGCGTCGTCTTCGCCGTCGTGTCGGTGGGCGTAATGCTCGCGGCACTCATTTACGAGTCGATCACCGGCATCTACTGGCGCACCTTCCCGGCGGTCCTGCTGCTGGGAGCGGGCGGCCTGACGGGTGTCTTCCTTACCTCGGACGCGTTCAACTTCTATGTCTTCTTCGAGATCGCCATGACCAGCGCCTTCGTGCTCACCGGCTACCGCGAGGCCGACAGGCAGGTGCGCGGCGCATTCCTGTTCGCGATCGTCAACCTCCTGGGTTCGACCCTCTTCCTGGTGGCCGTCGTTTCGCTCTACACGATGACGGGCACGCTGGACATGCTCCTCATCGCTCAGTACACCTCGCAAATGGATGTCGCCTCGCTCATCGCGATTGCGACCCTGGTGTTCGCGGCGTTCAGCCTCAAGCTGGGCCTCTTTCCTTTCCACTTCTGGCTGCCCACCGTCTACATCGGGAGCCACCCCTCTGTCGCAGCGATCCTCTCCGGCGCACTCGCCAACATCGGTGCGTACGGGCTGCTGCGCTTCGGAGGCTCGATCTTCAGTGAGGTGCTGGCCTTCGCCGCGCCGGTACTCATTGGCCTGGGGGCGATAAGCCTTGTCTACGGCGCACTCCAGGCGGTTTCGCGCCGCGGGGTGAGCGAGGTGCTCGCCTACTCGGCGATAGGCCAGGCCGGCTACATCATGCTGGCGATCGGGATCGGAGGTCCCGTCGGCTTCCTTGCTGCAGCGACCTACTCGGTCATCAACTCGCTCAACAAGGGCGTGCTCTTCCTCACCTCAAGCCTGCAGGGTGCCGTGGCCGGAGCCGCCTTTGCGATCGGCGCCTTCTCGGTGGCGGGCATCCCGCCCATGGCCGGCTTCCTGGGCAAGATGACCGTCTTCCAGGCGCTCGCCCAGCTGCCGCCAGGGCAAAGCGCCCTGCTCATTGGCCTGGTGGTGCTGGGCAGCGCAATGTCGATCCTCTACATGTTCCAGACCTACCAGCGGCGGTTCCTGGCGCAGGAGGGGGAGCTGGCGGTGTCCTCTGCCTGGACCCACAGCATTCCCGCGCTGGTTCTCGCGGCGCTCCTCCTCACCTTCGGCTTCTGGCCCGAACCCCTCATCCAGGCGAGCAGTGCCGCCGGTGCGGCGGTAGGACTGGAGGTGGCAAATTGGCCGTGATCCGCTTCCTCATGACGGCCGCACTGCTGGGGCTCGTCTACTGCATGGCCCTCTCCAGCTTTGCGCCCCTCGACTACGCGTTCGGTTTCGTGCTGGGCGGCATCCTCACCTACACCTCGCGCCAGTTCATCTTCGGCGGACCCGTCACCGGTCCCTCGCCCATCTCGCGCTTCTTCGCATTCTTCCCGTTCCTGGGGGCGGTCATCTGGATGGCGCTCACCGGGACGGTGCAGGTGGTTCTGGCCACCATCCACCTGCGGCCCTGGCCCAGGAGCGGCCTGGTCGAGGTGCCGATAGGTGAGCGCTCGCCCAGCGCCATCGCGGTGTGGGCCGTCATCACCGGCCTGCCGCCGGGCTCCTACTTCGTCGACATCGACAGGGAGAAGGAGATCGTCTACATTCACCTGTTCGACGCGACCGACCCGGACGGGTACCGGCGGCAGGTCGCACGCTTCTACGACCGGTACCAACGAAAGGTTTTCCCGTGAGGGGTGCTGCGGCCCCTCAGCACATGAGGCGGAGGTTTGCCCATGCATGAACTCGTCTTCTACATCGCCGTCGTCTGGCTCACGGCGCTGCTCGTCGCCGCGGTCATTGCGGTCATCGTCCTGCGGCACAAGGCCAGCAGGATCCTGGCCCTCGACATGCTCACCGGCCTGCTGGTCGCCCTGCTGATCGTCTTCGCGACCTCCAACCAGTCACCCTTCTACCTGGACGCGGCCCTGGCGCTGGCGCTGCTCTCGTTCATTTCAACGGTGACCATCTCCCGCTACCGGGCCGAGCACAGGGTGTTCTGACATGGAGTGGGCCCAGATCGCACCCTACCTGGCCGATGTCCTGGTGCTCGCCGGCGTGATCATCATCTCGATCGGTGCCTACGGCGCCTTCCGGCTGCGTTCGATATTCAACAAGTTGCACTCTGCCAGCGTCGTCGTGGCCTTCGGAGTCATCGCCGTATCGCTCGCAGCAATGCTCACCGGCGAGGCGGGCATGATTACCCGCGCGCTGCTCATCGCCTCGATCCTGGCGATTACGGCACCGATCGGAACCTTCTCCATGGCGCGGGCCGCGCATTACGGTCAGCTGCGCGGTGATGAGCAGAACGACGACGAGTAGCGCCGGGGACAATGTGAAATAACGCAATGCGGCACTTTGCTCCCTGAACGCTTACCCCCCGCCGGGAAAGCGCTTAGGATGAGTCCCGTATGGTGTGCGACTGCTGCCCCGCCGCAAGAGCCGTTTACGCGGCGAAGACCACCCCCGCAATCGAACCGGCCCACGCCTGATGAACCGCGCAGAGCAACTCGACCGCGGCCCGGCGCAGGCGGCCGGCAAGTCCAGGCGTAACCGCGCCAAGCGCGGCGAACGGACCACCGCCTACCTGTTCATCCTGCCCTCGGTGCTGCTCATCGGCATCTTCGGGCTGTTCCCCATCGGTTACGCGTTCTACATGAGCCTCTACCGGTGGCGCATCCGCAAGGGCAGCTTCATAGGCCTCGATCACTACATCGACGTGATCGGCAGCTGGGGCGGGGTGCTGGCTTTTGCCGGCGGCCTGGCGCTGCTGCTCGTCGCCCACTGGCTGTGGACGAGCGCCTTCGCCCGCTCGGGCGTACGCATGATCGGCAGGCTCGTGACAGCAGTCGTGCTGATGATGGCCGGGGTGACCATCGCCCTGGGCTGGCAGCAGATGATGGCGCTGGGTGACACGAAGTTCCTGAGCTCGCTCGTGCGCACCCTCTTCTACGCGCTGGGCACGGTGCCCGTGCAGATAGTCCTGGCGCTCATCCTGTCAACGCTGCTCTTCCAGAAGATCAGGGGGCGCGAGGGCTTCCGGATGATCTACTTCCTCCCCTACGTGACCCCGCAGGTGGCCGCCGCGGTCGTATTCGCGCAGCTCTTCTCGCCGCGCGGCAGCAGCCTCTCGCCGGGCAGCAACTCTGTAGCGAACCAGGTGCTAGACGTGTTCGGCATCGAACCGCAAAAGTGGCTGTTCGAACCGACGCCCCTCCTCCAGCTCCTCTTCGGCAACCAGATCGCCGGCTTCAACAGCTGGCTGGCCAACATGGGAATCGCCTGGCAGCTCGAGGGGCTGTGGCTGGGCCCGTCGCTGGCGCTGGTCAGCATCATCATCTTCGGCATCTGGACCTACACGGGCATGAACGTCGTCATCTTCCTCGCCGGGCTGGGCAACATCCCCCGCGAACTCTATGAAGCGGCAGAGATAGACGGCGCCAACTCCCGCCAGCGCTTCTTCAACATCACCGTGCCGCTGCTCTCGCCCGTCACCTACTACCTGACACTGCTGGGCTTCATCGGCGCGCTGCAGGCGTTCAGCCAGATCTACGTGATGCGCTCGCCATTCGCGCGCGGCACGGCCGACACGGCGAGCGTGGTCATCTTCGACACCTTCTACGCGTCGAACAACTTCAGCCTCGCCGCCGCGCAATCGTTCATCCTCTTTTTCATCATCCTCTTCATGACCGTTGCCCAGCAGCGGATCCTGGGGAGAAGGGTCTTCTATGGCTAACCTCGGCTACCGGCTGCGCTACCTGCCCGTCTACGCCATCCTGCTCTTCGGCGCGATCATCGCAATAACGCCGTTCTTCTACATGTTCTCCACCTCGCTCATGACCCTGGGAGAGGCGATCAACCGCGAGTGGCTGCCCAGCACCCCGCAGTTCGTGAACTACGAGCGGGCCTGGAACGAGGCTGCCTTCGGGAAGTACTTCCTGAACAGCGTGATCATCACCGGCACCACCATCGCCGGCCTGCTCGTCACCGCCACCCTGGCCGCCTACGCGTTCGCGCGCATCCGCTTCCCCGGCCGGGACATCATCTTCACCGTCCTGCTGGCCACCCTGATGATCCCCGAGACGGTCACCTTCATCCCCCAGTTCCTGATCATCCGCGGCGACATCTTCCCGCTCCCCGGCGGCTCCTGGATCAACCAGTTGCCCGCGCTTACGGTGCCGTTCATGGCGAACGCGGTGAGCATCTTCCTGATGCGCCAGTTCTTCGCCGGCATCCCCTTCGACCTGTGGGACGCGGCCCGCATCGACGGGGCGACCCACCTGCGCTTCCTCTGGTCGGTGGTAATCCCCATGAGCCGCCCGGTGATGCTCACGGTCACCCTGCTGGCCTTCATCGCCTCCTGGAACGCCTTCCTGTGGCCCATCCTGGTAACCAACAACGCCGACTGGCGGCCGCTCATGGTGGGCCTCTACAACTTCATGGGCGAGGCGGGCCCGGAGACGCACCTGCTGATGGCCGGCGCCGTCATCACCGTGCTGCCCGTGCTGCTGCTCTACTTCGTCGCGCAGAAGCAGTTCACCGAGGGCATCGCCACCTCGGGCCTCAAGGGTTAGGGCAGGCCCGGCAAACCGCCTGCCTGTGCCACAACTTCACCTGACCTTCACGGTCCCCGATTGCACCGCCTGGCCCTGACATGGAGCTGACGTTTCCAATATAAAGTGAGGCGAAAAACCCTGCGGGGCTTTCGGAAGGAGTAGTTGATGAAGCGAATCAAGTGGATCCTGGCTGGCCTGGTGGCCGCCAGCCTCAGCACTACGCTGGCACAGGACACCTCCTACGAGGATGTCGACCCCAGCGGTCAGGAAGTCGTCTTCTGGCACGTCCACAGCGGCGCCAACCAGGAGGCCCTGAACCAGATCGTTGCCGACTTCAACGAATCTAACGAGTACGGCATCACCGTCGTCGCTGAAGACCAGGGCAGCTACCCCGACCTCTTCCAGAAGATGCTGCCGCTCATCGGCACGAACGGCATGCCCGACCTGCTCCTCGCCTACCAGAACCAGGCTGCCACCTACCAGCTCGGCGACGCGCTGGTCGACATGGCCCCGCTCATCGAGAGCGAGCAGTGGGGCTACGACGAGGAAGAGTACGAGGACTTCTACGAAGGCTTCATCCAGTCCGACGTCTTCCCTACCTTCGACAACGCCCAGCTCGGCTGGCCGCCCAACCGCTCCATGGAAGTGATGTTCTACAACCAGGAGTGGATGAACGAGCTTGGCTACGACGAGTTCCCCGCCAACCCCGAGGAGTTCCGTGAGCTCGTTTGCGCCGCGTCGCAGAACCCCTTCAGCGGCTCGCAGGGCACCGGCAGCATCGGCTACGAGATCACCGTTGGCGCCAGCACCATGGCCTCCTGGATCTTCGCCTTCGGCGGCGACGTCTTCGATGCCGAGAATGACCGCTACACCTACGACAGCCCCGAAGCTGTTGAAGCCATGACCTTCCTGCAGGGCCTCATCAACGACGGCTGCGCTGCTATCGAAACCGAGCAGTACGGCGCGCAGGCCAACTTCGGCGTTGGCAGCACCCTCGTTGCCACCGGCTCCTCCGTGGGTATCCCCTACTACGAGAGTGCCGTTGAAGCGGGTGCCGGCCACGAGTTCGACGTAGCTGCCTTCCCGTACGTGGGTGACGAGCCCGCCATGAACGTCTACGGCCCCTCCGTCTCCATCCCGGACAACAACGACCCCGAGAAGGTCGTCGCCTCCTGGCTGTTCCTCAAGTACTACACCTCCCCTGAGGTGCAGGCCGAATGGGCCCGGGTGAGCAACTACTTCCCCGTCCGCGAAAGCGTTGCCGACGAGCTGGGCAGCTACTTCGAGGAGAACCCGAAGTACGAGACCGCCTTCAGCCTGCTTGACTACGGCAAGGCCGAGCCGGCCACGCCCGGTTACGACTTCGTCCGCAACGAGATCGAAGACACACTCGCCGACATCTTCACCGGCGGCGATGTCGAAGCGGCACTGGCCGACCTCAACGAAGAGGCGAACGCGATCCACGAGGAGCAGCTCGACCAGCTCCAATAAGAAGCTTCCGCCAGGCTGCGTGCAACTGAACGCAGCTGAAGGGAACCAGCAATAAGGCGATCGGGCCGCGAGTGTACATGCTCGCGGCCCGATCTCTTTCTCTGCCTGGCGGGTTGAGTGCATCGCCCGCCCCCGGCGTCTTACTGCAGCTCGCCCGACAGTAGCCTGCTCCTCCTAGAAGAGGAGCAGGATCAGCAGCACGGCGATGACGATCAGGAGGCCGAAGAAGAGGAACTTCGCCGCTCCTGCGGCCACGCTGGCCACGCCGCCGAATCCCAGCGCGCCCGCTATCAGGGCGACCACGGCCAGGCCAATAATCCATCCGAGCATTTTCCACCCCCTACCGGGAGAGTAGGGGATGGAAACGCCGCCAATTGTTCAGCCTGCCACCATCGCCGCTCAGGTCTCCTTGATGAGCAGCTGCCGGGGGACCGAGCAGAACGGTTCCGCACCGGTCTCGGTGATGAGGATGCTCTCGGTGATCTCGATTCCCCAGTCCTCGAACCAGAGGCCCGGCATCAGGTGGAAGGTCATTCCGGGCTGGAGGACGTTCTTGTCCCCCGGCCGGAAGCTCATGGTGCGCTCGCCCCAGTCGGGCGGGTAGGAGAGGCCTATCGGGTAGCCGGCCCGGCTCTCGCGGATGATGTCGTACTTGAGCAGCTCCCGGGCCAGCGCCGACTCCACCTCCTCGCAGGTGGCGCCCGGGCGGGCGGCCTCGAGGGCGGCTTCGATTCCCTCGACCAGGGCGCCCTCGGCCTGCAGGAAGCGGTCGTCCGGTTTGCCCAGGAACACCGTGCGCGAGAGGGGCGTGTGGTAGCGGCGGTAGCAGCCCGCCACCTCGAAGAAGGTGCCGTACCCCTCCTCGATGGGGGCATCGTCCCAGGTGAGGTGTGGGGCGCTCGCCTCGACCCCGGTGGGTACCAGCGGCACGATCGCCGGGTAGTCCCCGCCATACTCCTCGGTGCCGCGGATCGTGGACGCGTAGATCTCGGCCACCAGGTCGTTCTTGCGCATGCCCGGCTCGATCACCTCGAAGATGCGCTCGTGGACCCGCTCGACGATGCGGGCGGCCCGGCGCATGTACTCCAGCTCCTGCTGCGACTTGATAGCCCGCTGCCAGTTCACCAGGCCGGTTGCGTCGGTGAACTTCGAGTTGGGCAGGTTGGACTCCAGCGCGTAGTGCGCCTTGGCGCTGAAGTAGTAGTTGTCCATCTCCACGCCCAGGGTGTACCCGTCCCAGCCGCGCTCGCGCAGGATGCCCGAGAGGAACTCCATGGGGTGACAGTCCGGCGACTGCACGTAGTAGTCGGGGTAGCCAACGATGTGGTCGGCACCCATGTAAACCGTGCGCTTCGCGCCGGGGATGTCGTGGTTGCGGCCGAACCACACGGGCTGGTCGCCAAGGGGGACGAGGACGCACTGGTGAACGTAGAAGGACCAGCCGTCGTAACCGGTAAGCCAGGCCATGTTCGAGGGGTCGCTGACGATCAGCACGTCGATGCCCTTCTCACTCATGGCGTTGTGAACGCGCTCCAGGCGCTGGGCGTACTCCTGCAGACTGAAGTTGAGCTTCTTGCTCAAACCGGACGGTGGTGTGGGTCGAACACGACCAGGGGTAATGCCGTTGATCATTTCGTACTAACCCCCTTACTGACTACACGCTCTTGCGCCCGGGCGAATGCCAGCGCAGCAATAGCCGTGTCCTGCGCACCCGTTCCGGTCAGGTCGGCAACAGTGATCTCATGCCGATCACTCCTGCCGGGCGCACGCCCGGCAATGACCTCACCAAGTTCGGGTACTGACCTGGAGCCTGGGACCACTCCCGCTGCGAGCGCATGACGCAGCTCCCCCATGACTTCACACTGACTGCGCCGGTCTGCTACATAGGTACCTGCCCTTTCGAAAACGGAGGGGTGGAGTTCGTTCTTGTGGGGAGCGTCCGAGCCCATTGCGGTCACGTGCGCTCCCTTCGCCAGCCACTCACCCCTGAGGAGCGGCTCGCTGCTGGGGGTGGTGGTGATGACGACATGCGCGTCCTGCACTGCGGCCCGGACGGTGTCGACCGGCTGGACGTCGATCTTCAGGCGCTCGCCCATCTCCCGGGCGTAGTCGTAGGCCGCTTCGGGACGCCGCGCCCAGACGCGCACCCGCCTTACGGGCCGCACGAGCAGCAGCGCCTCGAGCTGCAGGCGGGCCTGCTCGCCGGCGCCAATGACCGCCGCCGTCTCGCTCTCCTCCCGGGAGAGCCACTTCGCGGCCACTGCGCCTGCGGCTGCGGTGCGGACGGCAGTGAGGTAGCCGTTGTCCAGCAGCACCGCCTCGGTTTGCCCGGTGCGGGAGCTGAGGAGCAGCATCAGGCCGCTCAGGCTGGGCAGGCCCAGCTTCGGGTTGTCGAAGAAGCCGGGGCTCACCTTGATCGCGAAAACGTCGAGGCCGGGCAGCCAGGCGCTCTTCACGTCGACCTCGCCATTCACCTCGGGCATGTCCAGGCGCATCACCGGCGGCATGACGACCCTCTCGGTGGCCAGCCGCCGGAAGGCATCCTCGACCGCCGCCACCGCCGCCGCGTCGAGCCTGATCAACTCGCGCAGCTCGCTTTCGCGCAGGAGAATTTCGCGTGGCATCAGGCGCTCCCCACCGCGGCCTGTTGCGCCCGGTTCAGCAGCTCCAGGTGAGCCTGCATGTCGATGTTCGCGCCGGAAACCACCAGGACGGTCAAGCTCCCGGCGGCGGGCCGGATCGCTCCGCAGAGGACCGCGCCCAGCGGGGCCGCGGCCGCCCCCTCGACCACCTGGCGCTCCTCCCGGTAGGCGTGGACTATCCCCCGGGCGATCTGCTCCTCGCCTACGACGAGGCTGTCGTCGATCAGTTCCCGCACGAGCCTGAAGGTGTAACGGTTCTCCATGCCGATCCCGCCGCCCAGCGAGTCGGCGAGGCTCTCCAGCTCCGGCACCTCCACGGGCCGGCCGGCCTCCAGGCTGCGGTGCATCGCGCAGCACCTTTCGCTGCTCACGCCCAGAATCTGCGCCGTGGGCTCGAGCCCCTTCACGGCCAGCGCGACGCCGGCGAGGAGGCCACCGCCGGAGAGAGGCACGAGGACGCGCAGGCGCGTGTCCTCCTGCAGCGCCCGCGCCTCGTGCAGCTGCTCGACGATCTCGAGGCCAAGCGTCGCCTGGCCGGCGATGACGTCGGGGTGGTCGAAGGGCGGTAGGAGTACCAGCCCCTCCTCCCGCACCAGCCGTTGCGCCTCCAGGGCCGCCTCGTCCTGGCTGCGCCCGCCGACGTGGACCCGGGCACCCAGCTCGCGTATCGCCTCGACCTTGTTGCCGGGCACCAGCTCCGAGACGCACACCGTGGCCGGCAGGCCACGCTCCCCGCAGGCGTGGGCAAGGGCGCGGCCGTGATTGCCGGTCGAAACGGTGACGACGCCGTTCGTGCCGGGCGGCAAGGCGGCCACCGCGTTGGTGGCGCCGCGCAGCTTGAAGGAGCCGGTGGTCTGCAGGTTTTCGAGTTTCAGGTAGACGGGGCCGCCCAGCTTCTTCGAGAGGCTGGGGCTGGCCACGAGGGGAGTGCGCTCGACCTTCCCCTGCAGGCGGCTGCGTGCCTGCAGGACGTCGCGCAGCTCAGGCATTCTGTTGTCGGTGCCGGCTGCCCCGCCGGAACTTCCTCGCGCGGGGCTGCCGGGCCGGGGGCCCTGGTGAAGATCGACCGACCGGGCCATGGTCCTAGCCGGCGGCCTTTCCGGGGGGACGCAGCTTGAAGGAGAGCAGCTTCGGCTCGGTCATCTCCTCGATCGCGAAGCGGACGCCCTCGCGGCCCAGGCCGGAGCCCTTGGGACCGCCGAAGGGCATGGCGTCGATGCGGTAGTCGCTCGAGTCGCCGACTATCACCCCGCCGTACTCGAGCTGCTCGCCCAGCCAGAAGGCCAGCGACAGGTCGTTGGTGAACACGCCCGCCTGCAGGCCAAAGTCGACCGAGTTGGCGATCTCCACCGCCTGGCCGGGCGTGTCGAACGGGATGATGATGCTAACCGGCCCGTAGACCTCCTCGCTGTAGAGGCGCGCCTCCCGGGGCACGCCTGCGAGGAGCGTCGGCAGGTAGTAGGGGCCCTCGCGGCGGCCGCCGGTGAGGAGGGTGGCGCCCCTGGCGAGGGCATCTTCAACCAGCTCCTCCACCTTGCGGGCGGCACCCTCGTCGATCATGGGTCCCATGTCGGTCGCCTCGTCGAGCTTGTCGCCCACCCGGTACCGCTCGGTGCGCTCGATGAGGGCGGCCGTCAGCTTCTCGACGAGCGGCCGCTGCACCAGGATCCGCTGGGCGTGAAGGCAGTTCTGGCCGGCCGCCCAGAAGGCACCGCTCACGATCGAGTCGGCGGCGTCCTCCAGGTCGGCGTCGCCCATGACGAGGACGGGGGCGTTGTTGCCCAGCTCCATCGAGTACTTCTTGAAGCCCCCGTCGCGCATGATCTGCTCGCCAGTGGCGCGGCCGCCCGTGAACGACACCAGTCGTACGCGCGGGTCACTCACCAGCGTGCGGCCCACGACGCTGCCCGCGCCGGTCACCACCTGCAGTACGTCGCGGGGCACGCCCGCCTCCCACAACGCCCGGGCCAGGCCAAGCGCGCTCAGTGGCGTCCTGCTGTCCGGCTTCACTACCACGGCATTGCCGCTGGCGATGGCCGGCCCCACCTTGTGGGCAACCAGGTTCAGCGGGTCGTTGAACGGCGTGATCGCTCCGACGATCCCGATGGGTTCATGCGTCCAGAAACCGCGCCGGTCCTCGCTGCCGGGCGCCTGACTGAAGTCGAGGGTCTCGCCACCCAGCTGCCGCGCCTCCTGGGCCGAGATCCGCAGCGTCTCCACGCACCTGCCCACCTCCTTGCGGGCCTCGCGGATGGTCTTGATGCCTTCGCGGGCGATGGTCTGGGCGAACTGCTGTGCCTCCTCCTCCACCCGGCGGGCCGCCTCGAAGAGCACGCGGGCGCGTTCGTGTGCGGGCGCCCCCCGCCAGGCCCGGCTGCCCTGGACGGCACGGTCGATGGCGGCGGTCATCTCCTGGGCGGTGGCCTCGGGCACCTCGCCCACGAGGCTGCCGTCCTGCGGATCGAGGACCCTGATGGTCTTCTGGCCCCCCGCCGCTTCCCCTGCCAGTCTGGACTCCCGGTCGTTAAGGCGTGTCGTCATGCCGTGCTTACCTCCTTCGGTTCGTCGCCGGCGGCGCGCAGGCCCTGGCGATGGATTTTCAGCAGGTCACCCACCATGGCGTACCCGGTTTCGAGCCGGCCCGCTCCCGGACCGGTGAGGGTCACCTCGCCCAGGTACTCGGTGGTGAAGGTGATCGCGTTGGTGACTCCGTCGATGCTAGCCAGCGGGTGACTCAGGGGGAGGCGCTGCGGGGCCACCCTGGCGCGCACCCCGTCACGCCCAGCCTCGACACCCGCCACCAGCTTCCAAACCTGCCCGGCAGCGCGGGCCTCCTCGATGTCACGGCCGGTCAGGTCGCGAATGCCCGTGCACTCCACGTCGTCGGGCGTAAGCGGCGCGTCGAGCAGCAGGTTCGCGAGTATGGCGGCCTTCGCGCGGGCGTCGGTACCGTCGATGTCGGCGGCCGGGTTGGCCTCGGCGTAACCCAGCTCCTGAGCGCGGCGCAGAGCCTCCCCGAATGAGCTGCCGCCCTCCATCTCGGTCAGGATGTAGTTGCTGGTGCCGTTCAGGATCCCCTCGACCCGGGTGATTATCGCGCCCCTGAGCATCTCGGTCGCCAGGGCGAGGGTGGGCGTACCGCTCATGACGGTCGCCTCCATGCCCAGCGTCACGCCGTTGTCGCGCGCCAGGCGCTGCAGCTCGGGGATGTGGAGCGCCACCGGCCCCTTGTTCGAGGTGACCAGGTGCTTGCCGCTGCCAAGCGCCGCTCGGGCGTGGCTTAGCCCCGGCTCGCCGGTCTGCAGGTCGGTGAAGGTCATCTCCAGGACCGCCTCGGCGTTGCTCTCGCGGATGGTGCGCAGCGAGTCCCAGCCGTGCACCGGGGCGGGCACCCGCGCCAGGTCACCCGCCCGCTCGAGCAGAACGGCGGGATCGAGTCCGGCCGGGTCGTGGACGCTGCCCCGCTGCAGGTCGCTCACCGCCACTATGCGCAGGTCGAGGCCAAACTGGCGGCGGTACCAGTCGCCGCTGCGGGCGAGGATGTGAGCGAACCCCTGGCCCACCGTGCCGAAGCCGATGAGGGCGACGCGCATGACCCGCTGCCCGGTCACGGCTCGAACTCGAACTCCGCGGCCGGCTGGACGTCGAAGATCGCGCTGCTCAGATAGTGGTTGAAGCGGCGCAGGTTCCAGGCCATGTGGTAGCGGCGCAGGCGCGAGACCTCGTTCATGTCGCGCGCCTCGATTGCCTTCGTGATGTCGCGCATCTCCTGCACGGCAATGTCGACCTCCTGTTCGAAATCCATGTCGGGCAGGACCTGCAGGTAGACCCGCGAGGTCTGGTAGAAGAGCCGGTCCATGATCTCCAGGAACGGCCGGTTGCCTATCGCCCGGCCAAACTCCTGCGCGAAATACATGTAGAGGCGGGCCAGCTCCCGGTAATCGAAGCTGCCCTGCAGGGCCTCGGTTGCCCTGGCGAGCTCGAGCATGCGGTCAATGTTCTCGTCGGTAACCCTTCCGGCAGAGAAATCCCCCACCAGCTCCATGAGCTTGAAGCGCAGCGCGTAGACCTGCTGCAGGTAGACGAGGTCGATGCTCGTGACGATCGTGCCGACACCGGCGATGCTCTCCACCAGGCCGTCGTACTCGAGGCCGTAGAAGACCCGCTTGATCACCGTACGGCTGGTCCCGAACCGTTTCGCGGTGGCGTTCTCGGAGAGTGCTGTACCAGGGGGGTGATCGAGGAGGCATATCTCTTCGCGCAGGACACGCGCGATCTCCTCCACCCCTTCCGCGTCCTGCGCGGTGGGGGGATGTTCAATGACAGGTGCTTCGACCATCGCACCACCTTCCCATCGGGGGCGGGAGTCGTGGCGAGCCTCCCGACTCGCGGTTTGCGGTCATTGCCTGCGCCGCCTGGCGACAGGTTGAGAAAACGTTGCTTACAGGTTGGATGCAGAGTAGTGGACAGGCGCGCAGCCTGTCAAGGACGAGGCTGCGAACTTTCCCGGAGGGAAAACCGTGGCAAGATATCAGTACAAGTGATAACTTCACCAAAAAGGGTTCTCGAAAGGAGACATATGCAAGGTCTAAGACGGACATTTCTACTTCTGGGTCTGCTCCTGGCAGCCGCTTTTGCATCGACTCAGGAGGAGGACCGGGTTCTGCAGGTGGGCATGGAGGCCGTGGGCACCTTCTCGTGGATCAACTTCGCGATGGAGCATTACGGCTTCGACGAGCAGCTGGGCTTCGATATCGAAACCACCACCTACGCGACCAAGAACGCCAAGCAGCTCGCGCTGCAGGGCGGTGAATCCGATCTCGTCGTCGACGACATCAGCGGTGTCGCGCGCTGGCACGAGCAGGGCTTGAACGTAAAGGGCATCTATCCGTACAGCCTCGCCACCGGCGGCGTAGTCGTTGCTGCCGACAGCGACATCCAGAGCATTGCCGACCTCGAAGGCAAGACCATCGCGGCCACCAACCTGGGTGACAAGAGCCTGCTCATCCTGCGTGCCCTGACCGTCTCCGAGTACGGCTTCGACCCGCAGGAGGACGGCGAGATAGTCGCGGCGGCTCCGCCCCTCATGTCCGAGCTCATCCAGAACGGTGAGGTTGACGCGGTCATCCCGCCCTGGCACTTCGTGGCCCGCATGATCGGCACCGGCGACTTCCGCGAGGTCACCAGCGCCGTCGGCATGCTCGAGGAGCTGGGCGTCTCCACCGACCTGCCCATCCTCATGATCGCCGCGCGCACCGACGTCGACCCGCAGCTCATCACCGACTACCTCACCGCGATGGAGATGACCATCGAGGAGATGCGGAACGACGAGGAGATCTTCCAGCTGATCCTGGATGAGGAGCTGTACTCTCTGCCGGACGAATCGCTCTTCCCCACCGTGGTCGAGCGCTGGGAGTACGGCATTCCCGAGCGCTGGGACCAGGAGGTCATCGACGACCTTGCTGAGCTGATCGAAGAGCTCGTGCAGCTCGCCGGCGGCGAAGTCGTCGGAGTGAGCTCCGGTGACCCCGAAGCGTTCACCGACGAGTACAACCCGGCGCAGTAACGGAATGAACCAGGCAGCCCGCAGGGTGCACTGAAGAGGCACCGCGTGCCCGGCTGCCGGGCAAGAAAGACCTCAGGGGCGCTCCTGCCAACAGTGCAGGAGCGCCTTTTCGGTTAACATCGGTAGTGAGGATCGCTTGATTACTACTGCCAATACGCAATCAAAAAATCGAGCCTGGACGGGAACCATCTACCGCATAATCTCAATCCTTTCTCTGCTTGGATTGTGGATAGGGCTGGCCGCCGTGCTGGGCGACGTCGTCCTGCCGGGTCCGCTGGCCACGCTGGAGTTCCTGTGGGGCCAGTACGAGCGCGGCGCCCTGGGCATGCACCTGGGCATAACCATGTATCGGGTGCTGGTCGCCTTCGGCATCGTCATGATCGTAGGCGTCGTCCTGGGCGTGCTGACCGGCATCTCGCGCACCGTCGACAAGCTGCTCGAGGCGTGGATAGTCGTGGGCCTGACCGTTCCCCGGCTCATGCTCTTCGTGGTCGCCTACCTGCTGATAGGCCTCAACGACACCAGCGCGATCATCGCCCTGGTACTGAGCGTGGTGCCCACGGTGATCGTGCAGCTGCGCGAGGGCACCCGGGCGATCGACCGCAAGCTCGTCGAAATGGCCCGCGCCTACCGCCGCTCCAACTGGACGATCGTCCGGCGGGTCGTATTCCCGCAACTCCTCCCCTACTTCATCGGCACCGCCCGCGGGGCCCTGTCGCTCGCCTGGAAGATGGTCATCCTCGCCGAGCTCGTGGGCCGCACCAGCGGTGTCGGCTACCAGATCAGCTTCTACTTCCAGATGTTCAACATGCGCGGCATCCTCGCCTACGGCATCGCCATGATGGTGATCCTGGCGATCATCGACCTGACCTTCGTGGCCCTCATGCAAAGGTACGGCCTGCGCTGGCGGCGCAGGTCCCGGGGAGACTGATGGCCGGCATAAGGATCGACAACGTCAGCAAGACGTACACTCTGCCGGATGGGTCAACCCGCCGGGCCCTGCAGACCCTCAACCAGGAGATTGGCGACGGCGAGTTCGTGGCGCTCCTGGGCCCCAGCGGCTGCGGCAAGACGACCCTGCTCAACATCATGAGCGGCCTCGACACCGACTTCGAGGGCGACGTCAACTTCACGGGCGCGCAGCCCAACCCGGTGCTGAGCTATATGTTCCAGGAGTCCCGGCTGCTCCCCTGGCTAAGCGTACGCGAGAACCTGCGCTTCGTACTGGACGGGGAGCGACGCGATCAGGACGCGCTGATCAACGACTGGCTAGGCCGCGTGGGCCTCTCGGAAAGCGGCTCCTTCTACCCCGCGCAGCTCTCCGTGGGCATGCAGCAGCGGGTGGCGCTCGCAAGGGCACTCATCAACGAGCCCGAGGTCCTGTTCATGGACGAGCCGCTCAGCTCGCTCGACGAGCTCACCGCCACGCAGATGCGCGACGAACTCCTCTCCCTGTGGCGCCAGCACCGCACCACCGTGGTGCTCGTGACCCACAACCCCATGGAGGCCGTCTACCTCGCCGACCGGGTGCTCATCATGAGTCCGGGTCCAGGCAGAGTAACACGCGACATCGATGTCTCTGCCCGCCTCCCCCGCCCCCGCGACGCCGAAGACACCCGGCTGTGGGAGCTTTCCCGGGAGTGCGTGCGGATCCTGCAGGGCCAGGAGTAGCGCCGGCCCACCGTAAGCCGGGGACAGCCGCGGCGCGATTTTCGGGGGTATGGTCCAGGCATAAGACCTGGAAGGAGCCCGAGTTCAGTGAGCCGTGCGTTTGTAAAAGAGGATGCCAGTCAGGAACCGCTGTTCGTCCCCCAGCGTGCGCCGCTGCCGGAGGGTGAGCCGAACCTGGTCACCTCCCGCGGCCTAAGGCTCCTGGAGGAGGAGCTCGCGCAGCTCCAGGAACGCCAGCGCGAACTGGATGCGGCCGGCGACGAGCTGCCCGAGCGCAGCGAGCAGCTGCATGTCGTGAACGAGCAGCTGAGCGACCTGGAGGACCGCCTGGCGACCGCCAAAGTGGTCCCGGTTCCCGACGACCCGCAGCTCGTGCAGGTTGGCGCCACCGTCACCACCCGCGACGAGGGAGGCCGCGAGATGAGCTTCCGGATTGTCGGGGTCGACGAGGCCAACCCGCTGGAAGGCCTCGTCTCATTCGTCGCTCCCACCGCCGCGGCCCTGCTGGGCAGGCGGGTAGGGGAGCAGGCACGGGCGCAGACCGGCCGGGGCGAGCAGACGCTCGAGATCCTCGCAGTCAGCTACGAGACCGACTGATCCTCCCCCTCCGCCTCGTCGCTCTCGAGCGGCGCGACGTGGAGGCGCAGGATCGCCAGTCCGTCGACCTCCTCGGCGCTTAGCTCCACCCCGTCAACTGCAACCTGATCGCCCACCTCGGGAGCGCGGCCCAGCTGCTCGAGCATCACTCCGGCGATCGTGTTCGACTCCTGCGACTCGATCTCAGTGCCGAGAGCCTCGTTGAAGTGGTAGAGCGACACCGTGCCGGCCACCGAGAAGGAGCCGTCGCCCAGCTCCTCGATTTCCGGCTGGTCGCCAAGATCGGCCTCGTCCTCCACCTCGCCTACGACCTCCTCGAGGAGGTCCTCCAGGGTCACGATGCCGGCCGTGCCGCCATGCTCGTCGATGACGATGGCCAGGTGCACCTGGAGGCGCTTGAAGGCCCCGAGGAGCGCCTCGACGGAGGTGCTCTCGGGCACCCGGGGCGCACGGCGCAGCAGGTTGGCCAGCCGCGTCTGCTGGCCCCGCACTTCCCGTTCGATCAGGTCGCGCACGTGCACCACGCCCACGATGTCGTCGATGTCCTTGCGGTACACGGGGTAGCGCGAGTAGCCGTGCTCGCTCATGAGCTCCAGCACCTCTTCCGGATCGGCGTCCAGCGGTACGGCAATGGTCCGCGTGCGCGGCACCATCACCTCCTGCACCTCCCGTTCGCTGAAGTCGAGGATATTGCGTATGAGCCGCCCCTCCTCCGCACTCACCACGCCCTCCTCGGAGCTCTCCTCGACCAGCTGGAGCAGCTCGGCCGAGGAGTAGAGGCGTGAACTCCCCTCCTGAGCGACACCTATGAGGCGCAGCAGCCCGTTGCCTATCCCGTTGAGCAGCGCTACCAGCGGGTAGGTGATCGTCCCGACGATCCTCATGGGCAGGGAGATGCCCACCGCCACTCGCTCGGGCGACTGGAGCGCCAGAGCCTTGGGGATCATCTCGCCAATCACCACGTGGAAGTAGGTCATGACGAGGACCGCGAGTATCGTGCCGATCGTGTGGGCCGCCCCCGTGCTGAGCCCGAACCACCGCTCCAGCGGCGAGTAGAGCCAGGAGGCGATGGCGGGCTCGCCATACATGCCCAGCCCGATCGTCGCCAGGGTGATGCCCAGCTGTGCGATGGCGATGTAGCGGTCCTGGTTGCGGGGACTGGAGAGGATCCGGGAGACGACGCGGGCGGCCGGGTTGCCCTTGGCCATGGCATCCACCCGGGTCTTGCGGGCGCCTACGATGGCGAACTCGGCCGCCACGAAGAGGCCGTTGAGGATGATCAGGGCAGCTATCACGAGGATGGGTACGACAACGCTACTCATCGTTCACGTCCTGCCCGTTTTCCCTGGGCGCGGTGAGACGCACCCGCGCCACCGCCTGCCCGTCGACCTCCAGAACCTTCAGGCGCACCCCTGCGGCCTCCACCTCGTCGCCCACGCGGGCTTCCCGCTCGAGCAGGTCCATCACCAGCCCGCCCACCGTGTCGACGTTCTCCTCGGGGAGGGTCAGCAGGTAGCGCTCGTTGAGTTCGCTCACCAGCACGTCGCCCCGCACGGAGAGGACGCCCTGCGGGCCCTCCTCGAAGAGCTCCGGCTCCTGATCGAACTCGTCCTGCATCTCGCCAAACAGCTCCTCCAGGATGTCCTCGATGGTGATGATGCCGGCGATGCCCCCGTACTCGTCGAACACGCCGGCGATCGCGGCGTTCTCGCTGCGCATGCGGGCCCATACCTCGGTAACCGTGAGGAACTCGGGCACCACGGGCAGCGGGCGCAGGATCTCCTCCAGGGGCTTCTCTGCCCCTCCCGCGCCATCCTGACCGGCGGACTTCTGCTTCCGGACGAGCTCGAACAGCTCGCGCAGGTGCACGACACCGCGAATGTCGTCGATGCTGTCACCGTAAACCGGGAAGCGGGTGTGCCGTGAGTCGACCAGCTCGCGCAACAGCTCTTCGGGATCGCTGTCGAGCGGGGCAGCGATAACCCGGGTTCGCGGCACCATCACCTGCCGGGCCAGCCGCTCATCCAGGTGGAACACCCGGGTAAGCATCTCCCGCTCCCCGGCGTCGATCAGGCCGCCGTCGGCGCTCTCCTTGAAGATGACCTCGAGCTCGTCGGGGTGGTGGACGTGACTCTCCTCCAGACCCGCCCGGTTGAAGAAACGCTGCAGCAACCAGTGGGCCGATCCGTTCAGGACAGCTATGAGCGGCCTCAGGATGAACAGCGACGCCTGCACCGGCCGGAGCAGAACGGTCGCCACCTGCTCGGGGAAGCGCAGGGCGATCGACTTGGGCAGCAGCTCGCCCAGGATGACCTGGAGGAAGGTGAAGAACAGCAGCAGCCCGGTTACGGACACCGAGGCCGCAACGGTCTCGTCCACACCAAGGCCGGTGAGCCACGGCACGACGACCGGGGCGAACTGCGACTGGGCGTAGTAGCCGACGATGAGCGAGGTGAGCGTGATGCCCACCTGGCAGGCGGCGACGTAACGGTCGAGGAGCTTGCGATCCATCAGGATGGGCAGGAGCGCCCTGGCGAGTGGATTGCCCTGATCGGCAAGCTCCGAGACCCGGGTACGCCGCGCGTTGACGGTTGCGAATTCGCCCGCAACGTAGAGGGCGTTGAGGACGATCATCAGCAGGATGACGAGGAGTGCGACGACTATCACGTGAGTGGTGTCGCCTGCGGTCTCTCGCCGGCCGGCGGGTCAGCTGCAAGCATGCCTGGAGCAGCCGTGGTCAGGTGTTTTTCAGCGGATGGTTGACCGGTTGGCCAACAGGAATAGAGAGGACTGTCAGGGTCTGGATCCATCTGTTGAAACCGAGGATACAGCCTTATGGGCCCAAAGTTGAACCCTTGGGCCACTCTTGCCTATTTCAGCCGCTTCGCCGTTCATATCCTTTTGTCCTGTTTAATGGCCGCCCCGTCATCGTGACAGGACTAAACCTGTACAATTGAACTCACTAAACAGTTGAACAGTCTTTCGACTCGAATGAAGGAGCCGAACAGTGCGACGCCCACGCATGAATGAGATTGACGTCGGGATTATCGAACTCTTGCGCCGTGATGGCCGGATGAGCAACCGGGACATAGCGAGGTCCCTGGAGACGTCTGAGGTTACGGTGCGCAAGAGGTTGCGCAACCTCCTGGAGAACGGGACCCTGCGCGTGACCGCCGACCTGGATGCGCAGGAGGTCGGCTACACCCACGACGTCATCGTCACCCTCAAGGTCGACCCCGCGCATGTTGAGGAGGTCGCCGCCGGCCTCGCCAAGATTCCCGAGGTCCGCTACATTGCCATCACCAGTGGCGCTTACGACATCCTCTTCGCCGTCCTCGCCAAGGACACGAAGGACGTGCTGTCGTTCCTGATCACGAAACTTTCTGCCTTCGAGGGCATCCTCTCCACCAACACCACCTTCACCCTCGAAGTAGTCAAGGAGACGTTCGACTGGCCGCTGGACATCGAGCGGCAGCCGAAGCGCCGGACGAGCAACCGGGGCAGCGCGGCGCACGGCAACGGCAGCACAGGCAGCACAGGCCGGACGGCGGTCGCGGCAGCGGGCGGCAAGAAGAAGAAGTCCTAGGCCAAACCCGTCGCGTCGGGAAAAGAACTGGGTCGCCGTAAAGGCGGCGGGAGCAGACTTGGCTCAGCGCACCTGCCGCATGCGGTTCATCAGTAGCGTGGCGATGGGGATGGCGATGAAGGGCAGGACGAAGGCCACGGCGAGATCGGCCGCCATGGGCAGCTGACGAAAGCCCAGAAGGGACCAGCGCATCAGGTCCAGAAGGTAGCTGACCGGGTTGATGTACACCAGAACCCGTAGCCACTCGGGAAGTTGCACCACCCAGCCGCCGCCCAGGGCGTAGATGCCCACGTCGCGCAGCTGCTGGCGCAGGTGCGCCGGAATCTCAAGGAAGCCGACGCCGCCAATGATCCCGCGCAGCGGGAAGATCGAACCCGACAGGAAGTAGAGCGGCTGGATCACCCCGTTGGAGATCGCCCCGAACCCCTCGAAGGTCTTCATCTGCGTCGCGATCATCACCCCGAATGAGGTGAGCAGGGTGCCCATCAGGAACATCACGCCCCACGCGGCGAGCACCCGCGTGACCGTCAGCTCCACGCCGATGAGCGGGGTGAAGAGCAGCGGGATCGAGCCGACCACCACCGAGACGGTGGCGCCGCCCAGGATCTTGCCCAGGGCAATGGAGGTCATGGGCGCCGGTGACACCAGCACCTCCCTCATCACCCCCACTTCCCGGTCCCACACGAGCGCGATGGCACTCTGCAGGGAGGCGAAGAGGACGTTGAGGGTCATGACGCCCGGCAGGATGTACTGCGCGTAGGTGTACCCTTCGATGTCGCGCAGTGCAGCGCCGATCCCGAAGCCGAGGATCACCAGCCACAGGACGGTGCGGGCGAAGCCGCCGAAGAGCTGCGACCTGTCACGCCCCCAGCGCAGGAGTTCACGCCGCCAGAAGAGACCCACGAGCCGCGGCTCGATTGCCGGGCGCGCCACGAAGCGGTGGCGTTCAGCGCCCTTCGCGCCGGCCTGCTGATCCCTGGTTTTCGCGGTGGTCATGAGGTGTGCTCCCCGCCTTGACGGGCGAAGTCGAGCAGACGGTCCCTGGGGCCGGTCTCCTCGTCGCGCAGGGCCTTGCCGGTAAGTTCGAGGAAGACCTCCTCCAGGGAGGCGTCTCCGGCCACGCCTGCCTGCTCGCGCAGCTGCGCCGGGGTGCCCAGCGCCTGCAGTCGGCCGTCGTCGATGATGCCGACGCGGTCGCACGACTCGGCCTCGGCCAGATTGTGGGTGGTCATCAGCACGGTGATGCCGCGCTTCCGCAGGCGGGCGATATCCTCCCACAGGTGACGGCGCCCCTGCGGGTCGAGACCCACCGTAGGCTCGTCCAGGAAGAGGATCTTCGGCTCGTGCATCAGGGCCCTGGCCAGCTCCAGGCGGCGCTTCATGCCCCCGGAGTAGCTCCGCACCACGCGGTTGGCGGCCTCCTCCAGCGAGGCCCACTGCAGCGCGTTCTCTACCACTTCCTTTTCCCGGCGCCTGGGGATGGCGTAGAGGGCTGCGTGGATGGCGAGGTTTTCTCTGCCTGTAAGGCGGGTATCGAGGGCCGGCTCCTGGAACACCATCCCGATCACCGACCTGACAGCCCGGGACTGCCTGACGACATCGAACCCACCCACCGTGGCCGTGCCGCCCGAGGGCGGCAGCATGGTGGTGAGCATGTGCATGGTGGTGGACTTGCCCGCTCCGTTAGGGCCAAGGAGGGCGAAAAACTCGCCCTCCCCGACCGTGAACGAGAGCTCGGTTACGGCCTGCACATCGCCGTAGTTGCGGCTCAAGCTCTCGCACGCAATAGCTGTCATGCACCCATTACAACCCGAATGGAGCCCCCGCAGTTGTAAGCGCCTCAACGAGGCTCTCGCAGGCTTCGGCAGCCTGGGCATCGCCCAGGTCGGCCGAGCGGGGTACCAGCTCGCCCAGCAGCTCATCGATCTCTTCCGTCGCTTCCGGAGCGAACAGTCCCAGGGTGCCCTCAAGGTACTCGTCGAAGGCGAAGTACACCCAGGCCATGCGGGCATCGCCGCGCAAGGTGTCACCGGCGCCGTACGCTGCGCAACCTTCGGTGGCGACATCGCGGGTGTTACCGAGGAGGCCGCCCAGGTCGCGGTCCGGGAACAGCCAGGCGCCCGTGACGTCCTCGAGGAAACCGGTGATGTGCACGGCTGCGCCCTCGCCCTCCTCCGGGTCGGCTCCGGCCATGTCCGGCGGGAGCGGGCCCTCGAAGAGCGCGTGCAGCTCACCCAGCTGGTCCTCGATCTCGAACACCTGGTTCTCGTTGGCCAGCGGCTTGATGCCGTCCCAGATCTCCCAGGCGCGCGGCATGAGCGCCCAGGCGACCGTGAAGGCCGCGATTTCACCTTCGGCGGCCTCCTCCCAGCCCTCGGCAGCGCCGTTCTCGGAGATGAGCATCAGGGAGAGAACCGCACCGGCCACGGCGGGATCTTCGAGGCGCGGGGTGGAGACGGTGTCGCGCACCTCGCGGGCCACGGTCAGGGCCTCCTGAATGGCCTCCCCGGAGTAGTCGGACTCCTCCACCGCCGTGAAGGCTTCGCGGGCCTCTTCGAGCAGCGCGTCGTTCTCGCCCGCCAGGGCCACCGCGAAGCGGACCAGCTCCAGGTCGAGGTCCTCTATGGCCTCCTCGACGTCGTCCGCGTCGGCGCCCTCGTCGATCAGGGCCTGGGCGGCCTCGAGGCGGGCAACAGCCAGTTCGGAGCCAAAGGCGGCCTGGATGGAGAGGGGGTCATCCTCGAAGGGGCGAATGTCGTACTGGGCAATCCCGGCCCCCAGAAAGAGGACAGCGGCGAGTGAAACGAAGAGGGTGCTCAGGCGCCTCACTGCGGGTCCTCCGTGCCTTCGGGAATGCTGCCGATCACGACGGAGTGGGCACCGCGGCCCACGGCGACGTTGTCAACGACGCACAGGCACTCGGTGTCGATGACCGTGGTGCTGTCGGAGAGGCCGTTGGCCGTGTAGACGAAGCGACCGTCGGGCGAGACGGCGACGTCCCAGGGGCGGCGGCCCATCTGCTCGCTGATGACCGCGATGGTCTCCTCGGTGGCCGTGTCGATCACGTAGATGGAGCTGGTACCACCGCCGGCGACGTAGAGGCGGGTGCCGTCGGGGGAGAGGTCCATGCCCACCGGCCTGGAGTCGAGGCCCAGCGAGATAGTGCTGGTCACCTGGCGGGTTTCGGCGTCGATGACGGAGATGGTCCCGCCGATTTCGGCAGAGACGTACGCCTTGCTGCTGTCGTGGGCGAACTCGACGACGCGCGGCCGGTTGCCGACCAGGACGTGCTGGACGACCTCGAGGTTCTCGGCGTCGATGATTGCGGTGGTGTGGGTGGTCTCGGCCGTGATGTAGGCCCAGCGCCCGTCGGGGCTGGCGTCGACACCCTCGGGCTCGATGCCGACGGTGAAGATCTCCAGCTGCTCGCCCGTCTCGGCGTCGTAAACGGCGCCCTGGCCAATCGCCTCAAGCGCGGCCCATACGCGGCCGCCATCGGGCGAGACTGCGACGCGCTCGGGGTTGCCGCCCGCCTCGATCTCGGTGACGATCTCGTGGGTGATGACGTCGATGACCGTGATGAGGTCCTCAGGGGTCTGCTGTGTGGGCAGGAAGTCGCTAATGGACACGTAGATGAAACGACCATCGGGGCTCACGTCCATGCCGCGCGGCCTGACCTCGCCGGGCCGGCCCGAGATCTCGATGGTGTCGATCACTTCGTTGTCCGAGTTGAGTACGGTGATGTTGGCGCCGTACTCGTTCGAGACGTAGACCCGGTAGTCCTGTGCCTCCTCCTGCGCCAGGGCGCCAGCGGCGAAGACCGCCAGGGCCATAGTCAGGACGATTCGTCTTAGTGCCTTCACTGTTCGTTACCTCCAGTTTACCGGTTCGACCACTGCAATCTCTTGCTGCTTTGCGTGCAGGAAAATGCAGGATCGAGGGTCAATTGCTACCGCTTCTGAGCATAGTTAGCGCCAGTTAGCCGAGCATAAGTGGCGGCTCTCACACCGCCAACGGTGCGCATCTTAGAATGAGAGGTGGAGCCCGATGCGCATCCTGATTGTCGAAGACGAACCCGATCTCGCAAACCCGCTGCTCGAACTGCTCCGGCGCGACCGCTACAACGCGGCGTGGGCGAGCAGCGCGGCCGCGGCTTACGGGAAGCTGGCCGCAGCAGAGTTCGATCTCCTCGTGCTCGACATAATGCTGCCCGAGGGTGAGGACGCTGGCCTGGAGCTGGCCCATAACGTACGGGACGCGGGTTTTTCGGGACAGATCCTCTTCCTTACGGCTCGAGATTCCGTTGCCGATCGTGTTCGTGGTCTCGACGTGGGCGGCGACGACTACCTGATCAAGCCGTTCAGCTTCCAGGAGTTCCTGGCACGCGTGCGGGCTTTGCTGCGCCGGGGGTCGCAAACCCGGCAGGCCCGCATCGACCGGGGTCCACTACGCGTCGAATTCGACTCCCGACGAGTCCTCTGGGACGGCAATGAGGTCAAACTAAGTGACCGCGAGTTCGGCATGGTGGAGCTGTTCGCTCTCAACCCAGAGAAGGTCTACTCGGCAGCTACACTGCGCGACCGCTTCTTTCCCAATGCCGATTCCGGCTCGCAGGTGGTTCGCGTCTACATTTGGCAGCTTCGCAAAAAGGTTTCCGAAGAGCTGCTCGTCACCGTTCCCGGCGGTTACCGGTTGGGTCCGTAATGAAGTTCAGGACGAAGATCTTCCTCTCTCTTGCGACGATGGTCATGATCACCGCCCTCCTCGAGGGTTCACTTGATTTCTTGGCCAACAGGGCGCGTACCGTTATGGCGGCGCGCAGTGTCAGCGAGGTGGAGGAGACGGCGAACGCCCTGGCCGCCGCCATAGAACTGCGCGGCGAGGTGCCCGTGCTCTCGGGTGTACGCCCCCTGCCCGACTACGCGTTCCGAGAGACCCGCTACCGAATCGTGCGGGACAACCAGGTGATTCACGGCGAACGGCGGCAGTTCCCGGAAACAAACGCTGCGTGGATCACAGCGAGCCGGGCGCTCATGGCGAACATGACCCTTGAGGTAGCACTGGAAAGGTCGCCTTTCGAACGGTTCCTGGCCAATGAACTGCTGGTCGACCTGGCCGATCTGCCGATCTTCCTGGGATTGGCCTTCTTCATCTCCTGGCTCCTCTCGCGCGCGATCATCCGGCCTATCCACGAACTGACCGTTGCCTCGGAGCAACTCTCCGAGCAGGAGTTTCCGGAACCCCTTGCCGTTCCGGCAGGCGGAGACGAGCTGACCCGGATGGCGACCTCCTTCAATAACATGAGCAAGTCAATTCACGGCTACCTCGAACGCGAGCGCAGCTTCACCCGTTACGCCTCGCACGAGCTGCGCACGCCTCTCGCCTCGCTGCGGGCGCAGGTGGAAAGCGCACAGTCCGGGCTTGCAGAGCCGGCGCAGATCCTGCCGGCCCTCGAACGGAATGTCCGGCGGATGGAGGGGATTGTCACCGCCCTCCTCTCCCTGTCGCGCTCCCAAGACCGGGACGAGGACCCGATGCCGCTCTCACCGCTAATGAGTGAGATCCTGCGCGCCCTGCCCGGCGACGAGCGTGCGCGGGTAACCCTCAACGGGGAGCACCGTACGGTTGTGGTTACGGATGCGCGGCTGGTGCAGCAGGCCATCACAAACCTGCTCGACAACGCGCTCAGGCATACGGAAGGGGCAGTAATCATTACGCTCGCTCTTGACGGCAAGGCGCTGCGCGTGGAGCTCCTCGACGAGGGCCCGGGACTTTCCGACGAGGTACTTCAGCGTCGAAGCGCAGCGAGGAGCGACGGTAGCTCACCGGGGCACGGACTGGGACTTTCGCTTGTTACGCAGATCGCCACTTCACTAAGTGGAACATTCGAGCTGCGGAATACCGGGGAGGGCCTGAATGCAACGTTGACCCTCCCCGTGGTGGTTGCGCCTGACGGAATCCCGGGTAAGAACTCATTTCAGCGGGCCGACTGAGCAGGCGACCTCAGAATTGACAGGCCGTCGCGCTCCTCAGGTCACCCAGCTGGTCGAGGCGCTCCACCGGATCGGTTTGCGGCATGTAGATGGCGGGCAGTTCGCCCACCAGGAGCGCCCTGTCGCGCGGTGATTCCGCTTCGGGCACCAGCTCCACCAGGAAGAGGGTTTGCCGCATCTGGTTGTTCCAGGGCCGGAAAGTAACCCCGATCCCCTTCCAGACGTCGAAGACGGCATCCTCATCTGCAAAGTGATCCCTGAGCGCAGCTTCATCGCGCACGCCACCGAAGCTGACAGCCTCGAAGACGAGCTTGACCGCCTGGTAGGCAGCCCACGCAGGAGCATCCATCGGCACGTTGAACTTGCCCTCGAACCGGGCGTTGAGCTCTCGGGCACCGTATGCGTCCAGGGTGGGCTCCCAGGCGCTCGTACGGTGTGTGGCGCGTCCCGGGGCCGCCTCCAGCGCCTCCCGGTAGTACTCGCGGGTCTGGGTCTCGGGCCAGGGGAACGCGGTCAACTCCACATCGACATCCGCGGCCTCGGCCACAGCGAGGATCTCCAGTTGCACGTCGCCCCGGGGGAAGAGCACGATTACATCGGCCTCCGAACCCTCTTCCAGTGCCGTCACGTACGACTCCTCGCTTCCATCTACGGTGCTGCGACCCGACACGCGCGCTCCAAAGTGCCTATCGCGAAGTGCACGTTCCAGGCGTTCGACCAGAATGTCGTCCGCGGCGCCTTCGCCGGTGATCAGATGCCAGTTACGGAAGCCGGAACCCACATACCAGCCGGCGAGAGCATCCAGATACATGCCGCCGCTCGGTTCGATGTGGAACATCCAGGCAGAGCACTGCTCATTCCGCAACAGCGGAGACGGTGAGCCGATGTTCAGGAACGGAACGCCCGCTTCCTGCGCCTGCGCTGCGATCGCGGCCGCCACGCCGGGACCGTAACCGCCTGCCAGCGCCATCGCCCCTTCCTCAATCAGTTTCTGTGCGGCAGCGTCGGCATCCTCTGCACCCGCTGCCTCTTCGACCTCAACCATGAGCTCGTAGCCCAGGATCTGGGCGTTGAAGCCCAACTCCTCGATGGCCATCTCCACGCCCATATCCGCCGATTCACGGACGTAAGCGTCGATCTGCTCACTAACCCCGCCGCTCTGGGCTGG
>Ga0209487_1000644_pt1 | contig 31056 bp, 23 predicted proteins | sample Poulit2012_FD_187524 | JGI IMG/M metagenome (GOLD analysis project Ga0209487, IMG submission 187524) | Agricultural soil microbial communities from Georgia to study Nitrogen management - Poultry litter 2012 (SPAdes) (version 2) | ecosystem: Environmental > Terrestrial > Soil > Agricultural land...
TCCGTGCAGAAGCTCAAGGCACCGGATTTGGAAAAGTAGAAAATATGGGTAAAGATGTCAATAGCCGTGCAGATGATTTCTCCTTTGCTTACTACCCTGAAGAAAAAAGAGGTTATGTAGCTTCTAATAGAGGTGGAATGGCAGATGACAGAGCGATTTCCACAGATAATATTTACGCTGTAAATGATATTATTATTCAGGAAATTGCTGTTAAAACAAGAGTAATTGATAAAGAGACTCGTGAGCCTATAAAAAATGCAAAAGTAGAAGTTTATAACGATCAGAATAAGAAAGTGAAAGAAAAAACTACTGATTCTGATGGTCGATTAACCTTTAACTTACCCGGAGGAGATAAAAAATACAACCTTCAGGTTTCAGCTGAAGATTATGAGCCTGCAGCCAGAAATGTTCCGCATCAGTTAGAAGGAAATATTGATGTTGAAGTTGAATTGACACCTGTTGCTATTGATGAAGAAGAAATTCAGATCGAAACCATTCATTTCGACTTTGATAAGTATAATGTCAAGAAAGAAGCAGCTTACGAATTGGATAAGATTTACGATATCTTGAAGAAGTATCCTATTATGAAGTTAGAAATTATTGGTCATACAGACAACATTGGTTCTGCAGCCTATAACCAAAAACTTTCAGAAAGAAGAGCAGAAAGTGCAGCTCAATATCTGATTGATAAAGGAATTGATAAATCAAGAATCAAAACTTCAGGTAAAGGAAAATCTGATCCTAAGATTAAATGTACTCAGTGTACAGATGAAGAAAGAGCAATCAATCGTCGTGATGAGTTCAAACTTATTGTTGATTAATTGAATTAATTTCTTTAACGAAAAGCGAGCCGGACAGAAATGTTCGGCTTTTGCTTTTAAAGAGTTTGAAATAGTTGATTAAAACTCAAAAAGAATTAATTCGATTATGAAAACAAGTAAATACACAGACTTATTATTAAATTCGCCAAAAATCTTTTTAAGTATAGATTATGTACAGAACACATTCCAATGCTGAATTAAGAATAGAAAATGTTGAACAAGAAGTAGTGCTTTCCGGGTGGGTGCAACGGATCAGAGACAAAGGGTTTATGATCTGGATCGATTTACGCGATCGCTATGGAATTACTCAGCTTATTTTTGATGAAGAAAGAACTCCTGAAGATATCATGAATAAAGCCAAAACTTTAGGTAGAGAATTCGTCATCAAGGTAAAGGGAAAAGTAATTGAGAGAGAATCAAAAAATCCCAATATGGCCACCGGTGATGTTGAGATTTTGGTTTCGGATCTGGAAGTGTTAAATACTGCGCTGACTCCGCCTTTTACAATCGAAGATCAGACAGATGGAGGAGAAGAGTTGAGAATGAAATATCGCTATCTCGATATCCGAAGAAATCCTATTAAAGAGAATCTTATTTTCAGACATAAAGTTGGAATGTTAGTAAGAAATTATTTATCTGAAAAAGGATTTTTAGAAATTGAAACTCCTTATTTGATAAAATCTACTCCGGAAGGTGCCAGAGATTTTGTAGTTCCCAGCAGAATGAATCCGGGAGAATTTTATGCCTTACCACAATCACCTCAAACCTTTAAGCAATTATTAATGGTAGCCGGGATGGACAAGTATTTCCAGATTGTAAGATGTTTTAGAGATGAAGATTTAAGAGCTGATCGCCAACCTGAATTTACCCAGATAGATTGTGAAATGGCTTTTGTAAATCAGGAAGATATTCTCAATACTTTTGAAGGACTCACCAAACATTTATTAAAGGAGGTTGCCAATGTAGAAATTGGCGATTTTCCGCGCATCACTTATCAGGAAGCTATAAAAAAGTACGGCAGTGACAAACCTGATATTCGTTTTGGAATGGAATTCGGTGAGTTAAACGATGTCGCACAACACAAAGATTTTAAAATTTTTAATGAAGCTGAATTAGTTGTTGGAATCGCCGTGCCGGGAGCTGCAGATTACAGTAGAAGAGAAACAGATAATTTGATAAAATGGCTTCAAAGACCACAGATTGGAGCTAAAGGCATGGTCTATGTAAAATATAATGAAGATGGAAGCTTTAGATCTTCGGTTGATAAATTTTATGACCAGGATGATCTGAAAAAATGGGCTGAAAAAACCGGTGCTAAACCGGGTGATATGATATGTGTTTTATCCGGAAATGCCTCAGAAACCAGAACTCAGCTCAGTGCTTTGAGAATGGAAATGGCTGAGCGATTAGGCTTAAGAAAACCTGATGAATTTGCTCCGCTTTGGGTAGTAGATTTTCCTTTGCTTGAATGGGATGAAGAAACCAATTCTTATCATGCCATGCATCATCCATTTACAGCTCCTAAACCGGAAGATGTGGATAAATTGAATACAGATCCTCAATCTGTGAATGCCAATGCCTACGATTTGGTTCTTAATGGAAATGAAATTGGAGGTGGTTCAATCAGAATTCACAACAGAGATTTGCAGGAAAAAATGTTTGAAGTTTTAGGATTTACTAAGGAAGAAGCAGAAGAGCAGTTCGGATTCTTAATGAATGCTTTTAAATACGGAGCACCTCCTCATGGCGGAATTGCTTTTGGATTAGATCGGCTGGTCGCCATTCTTGCAGGAAAGGAAATAATCAGAGATTTTATAGCCTTCCCTAAAAATAATGCGGGCAGGGATTTAATGATTGATGCACCGGCTAAAATTGATCAGGAACAGCTTGAAGAACTTCATTTGAAAGTAAAACCTATTGAAAAAGAAGGATAACCTATTTAAGCAATGGTTAATTTCCCTCTTCATCAGATTATTTTTTTGTAGATTGAAGAGGGAAAAAGATAAATTATGAAGATTATTAAAAAAATAAATTTAATCTTGTGCATCCTGATTTTATTAGGATTAGGAGTAGGGTTATATATTCTTCAATTTACTGATGACACCCAATTAGGAAATAAATTTATAGGTTTTTCAGTTCTGATTACTGTTTTTATTCTGGTGCCTTTGTTTTTATTCGTTCGTCTGAGAGGAAAAAAATTAAAAGATTATACGCTGACTCCTGAAAATATTAAAAAATGGAGAGAGAAACTGGATGAATAACCTCTACTGATAGATTTTTATTCGGTTTTTTAAACAAAACATTCAACTTTGCTTGACTTTGATAAAAATAAGTTAATTTAGTCTGTTGAGTTCAGATTAATTACTTGGTCATGCGAAAGCTTTGTTTAGAATGTGAAGAAAAGATTTCCGGGCGGGCAGATAAAAAATTCTGCAGTGATTACTGTCGAAATTCCTATAATAACAGGAAGAATCGTGACAGTAAAAATTTGATGAGAAATGTCCATAACCGTCTGAGAAAAAATTATAGGATTTTAGAAAAATTAAATCCTAACGGAAAAACTACTGTTCAAAAATCGACCATGCAGACCATGGGTTTTAATTTTACTTATTTCACCAACATCTATAGAACCAAGAAAGGAACGGTTTATTATTTTATTTATGATCAAGGTTATCTGCCACTTGAAGATTCAGATAAATTTGTTTTGGTCAAAAGAGAAAGCTAATTATTTTCAGCTTATATGAGAAATTTTCTTTTTCAATTATTTGTCTTTTTAGGATTGACTTTTCTGGTATTTTTAAGTTTTTCAACTTTAATGCCCTTAATTCAATCTTCAAATAAACAATCTGATTCTAAATTTTCTGCCAAATTAGCTTTTGATCATGTTCAAACCCTCGCTCAAAAACCCCATTTCACAGGATCTGACAATCATAGTCAGGTAAGAAATTATATAGTAGAACAATTACAAGACCTGGGTCTGGATGTGCATACTCAAAATGGTTTTGTAATTAATAAAAATAATATTTTAACGAACCCGGTTAATATAGTAGGAATTTTAAAAGGCTCTGATCCAACACCAAAAAGTGATCTGCTGGTTATGGCGCACTATGACAGTGATCCTCATTCCTCATTAGGTGCTGCAGATGATGCTTCAGGGATTGCTGCTATTCTTGAAAGTCTAAGAGTTTTTCAAAATACCAAAGACAGTCAGAAAAACAATATTATTGTTTTAATTACGGATGCTGAAGAAATTGGTCTTTTAGGAGCACAGCTTTTTGCAGAACAACATCCTTTAGCTGAAAATATAGGATTGGTCTTAAATTTTGAAGCAAGAGGAACAAGCGGACCTTCCAATGCTATATTAGAAACAAATTATGGTAATAAAGAATTAGTGAAGTCTTTGGCAGATGCAGGGTCTTTATTTCCTGTTACTTCTTCTTTGATGTACGAAATTTATAAAACCATGCCCAATGATACGGATGCTACAGTGTTTAGAGAGGAAAAAGATATTCCGGGTTTTTTCTTTGCTTTTATTGATGGACATTATAATTATCACGCAGCTACGGATACACCTGAAAATTTAAATTTAAATTCTTTAGCTCATCAAGGCTCTTATTTGACAGCTCTTTTACCACATTATGCCAATATTGATCTCAGTTCTTTAAAATCTGCCAGAAACCGGGTGTTTTTTAATTTTCCTTTTTTTAAAATCGTTCATTACGATTACTACTGGATTTTTCCCTTGCTTATTTTAGGATGGGTTGGATTATGTTTTATTGTTGGTATAGGATTTAGAAAGCGGGTTTTTGAAAAAAATGATTTTATAAAAGCATTGTTTTCAACTTTATTAGGATTAGGAATTTCTGCAGCAATCGGTTTTTTTGGCTGGAAATTAATCGCTTTTCTGTATCCTCAATATTGGGAGATACAACAAGGTTTCCCGTACAATGGTCATCTTTATATTGCTTCTTTTATAGCCTTTAGTACAGCTGTTTTATTTTTAATAAACCATTACTTTATTAAAATCACCTCAAAGATGAGCCTGTTGGTTGTTCCTTTGATTTTGTGGTTATTGATATGTTCTTTCTTAAGCTTCACTTTTAAGGGGGCTTCTTTTTTTATTGTTCCGGTTTTATTTTTTGAAATGATTTTGTTCTTAATGTTATGGAAGAATAATATCAATCCTTTCATTCGTTTACTATTAAGCATTCCTGCTATATTCATTATTTCACCTTTGGTTCTGTTTATACCGGTTGCCTTAAATATGAACTTGGTATTTTTAGGAATTGTTGTTTTTGTCCTATTATATTTTTTGCTTACTCCTGTTTTTATTGATTTTAAAAGCAAGAACTGGTTAAGTCTTTTAGCTTTTGGTTTAGGGATCTTTTTTGTTATTAACGCTCATGGAATATCAGAGTTTTCGGATGAAAGACCCAAGCCCAACAGTTTGATTTATTTTCTGGATAAAGAAAAAAATACTGCCCAGTGGAGAACTTATGATCGAATTTTTGATGAATGGAATCAACCATTTTTTACGGAAGGAAAAGAAGTAAAACAAGCTCAGGGTTTTGCCAGTAAATATGGAAGAAGTTATACCTATACACAAAAAGCGCCCGTAAAAGAAATTCCGGAGGCCGGAATTCAAATGAAAAAAGATTCTTTAGATGATGCAATGCTCTCCTATATCATTAAGATTAGCTCAAACAGAAAAGTTAATCGTATAGATTTATTCAGTGATCAAAAAGAAGATTTTAAAAACTTAAAGATCAACCGAATTTCTGTAGAAAATCTTTCGGAAAACTCTTCTAAAATAAAAGCCTCACCTGCCCGAAATAATCGTTTTCTCACTTATTATAAAGCAGATAATGATACTTTATTACTTGAGTTTTCTTTACCTAAAAATATAAGAGCAGAAATTGAATTATATGAAACCGCTTATGATCTTTTAGATAATCCCTGGCTTGAGATTCCGGACAGAAATAAAAATATGATTCCAAAACCCTTTGTAATCAATGATGCTATTATAACAAGGCAAGTTATTTGTTTGTGAAAACTTATTTTGTAAACTAACTTAATAGATTCTTTATTCTAAGATTAATGGTCTTTAAAGAACATTCAGAAGATACGTGAAAGGGGAGAAGAACAAAAACTAACTCCAAAAATAATTTCCAACCGAGCTTTTAGTACAGTCTAAAAAAAAGCTGCACCCTTATTGAATGCAGCTCATTTATGAGTTTTTAAAAGAAAATTATTTTTTCTTTCTTGATTTTTTCATTTCAGCTCTTTTTTGAGCTTGCATTTCTTCCGTCCAATTATCAAAACCTCCTTTTAGTTGATAAATTTCTTTATAACCTCTGGCCAGTAATTCATCAGAAGCTTGTTGACTCTTTATACCACCCTTACAATGCAGATACAGAGGTTTATTTTTATCAAAATTCTCATCCATCATGGCATAAAATTCCGGAGAGTCAAAATCTATATTTCTGGCATTGGGGAAATTTCCTTCCTCATCATGCTCTTTGGCAGAGCGAATGTCAACCAATTGAATATCTGGTTTTTGAATAGAATCTTCAAAGGCAGTGCGATCGATAATTTCTCTTTTTTGATAAACTTTATTATGGAAAGTGCAACTGATCCCTAATAAACCTATTAAAAAGAAAAGCAATAAACTTTTGAGTTTCATGATATTTGTTTTTTTAGTGAATTTGTACAGCAATTTAAAATAAAAATGAATAAAATCATAATAAAAAATAAAACTCTTTCGGAGTTTAACGGTTTTCCATTTCTAAAAATTGGTTGAGTTTTATTTTTCATAAGAGGTTTGTTTTAAAAAATTTACAATTTTGAAGACATATTTATTTATATTTTTGCTTATAGGTTTTTCTTCGCAAGCTCAAATCTCAGGTGAGATTGAGTATAAAATCAGAATGGTTTTTAATCCTATTGATAGTTTAGAGCGTGTTCAAGAAGATCCTCCAGTTGAAGGTTTTAAGGTTTTTAAGCGTAAATTAAAGGAATCTAAAAAGCTTTTACCACAATTAAAATACCGTTTAAAGTTTAATGAAAATGAGGCATTATTTTATTTGGAAGATTTGATGGCTAATGATCAGGATCAATCTTTATTAGAATACGCACTCATTTTATCTGACTCGAAAGAATCCTATTATACCACTAAAAAAGACAATGAATTTTACACTTATAAACAATCAGAATTGGGTGGAGAATATTTCTTAGTTCACAATTCACCTTTTCAATGGGAATTGTCCGGTGAAACTAAAGAAATTGCAGGTTATGTTTGTCGAAAAGCAACCACAAAATATAAACGAAATTCTGAAGTAGAATTGGAGGTAACAGCTTGGTATGCGCCTGAATTGGCGTTCCAATACGGGATTAAAGATTTTTCAGGATTGCCTGGAATAGTTTTAGGTTTAGAAGAACATGGTTATTATTTCTATGCAGATAAAATCGCGCTAACTAAAAAGGATAAGAAGATAAAAGTTCCGAAAGGAAAAATAATTAAAAAAGATGAGTTTAATCTGAAGATGGAGACATATTATAATCAGTTTTATGAGCGAGAATGAATTCTCATTTTTTGAAAAAGTAGTTTGGCTATTTGTTAAGTAAACTGATCAATTTTACAATGAAAAAAACATTATTTATTCTGTTGTTGTTTTTTGCTCAACTGAGTTTCGCTCAAATCTTTGGTGAAATTGAATATAAAGTAGATATGCTTTTTAATCCTGTTGATAGTATAGTTCGAACAGAAGAAGGACCATCAGAAGAAAGCTTTAAAGTTGTTAAAAAAGAAATAGAAAAGTCAAAAAGATATTTACCACAATTAAAATATCATTTAAAGTTTAATGAAAATCAATCTTTGTTTTATCTGAATGATAGTCTGATAAATGATCAGATTCATTCCTTACTTCGCTTTGCAATAATATTATCCAATTCAGACGAAACTTATTATACAGTTAAAGAAAAACAATTTGTCTTCGCTTATAAACGATCTGAATTAAATGGAGAATTATTTTTGGTGAAAAGACCTTCTTTCAAATGGGAGTTTTCAGATGAAACTAAGGAGATAGCGGGTTATATTTGTCAAAAGGCTACTGCAAAAGACGAAAACAACCTCTTGTTTAAATCGACCATCACAGCCTGGTATAGCCCAGATTTGCCTTATTCTTATGGAATAAAAGATTTTTCAGGACTGTCTGGAATAGTCTTAGGTTTAGAAGAAAATGGATATTATTTCTACGCAGATAAAGTCAAACTATTTCAAAAGGAGAAAGAGATTAAAATTCCAGAAGGAAAAATGATTGAGATAAATGAGTTTAATCAAAAGAAAGAGGAGTATTATAATCGGTTTTAAAAAAAATATTAATTAAAAATTCAGATTTGCAATTCAAAATTTTTAATCATTCAAAATTTCTCAGCCTGTTGGATATTCCGGTGATGCTGACCCCTTAAATTAACTGTGACCAACTTGGTGTAAGCGTACATAACTTCTATAAAGCATTAGGTTATTCATATCTCGAAGCCTATGCGGAAAGGTAAATTGCAGTGACAAATTGTCAAAATGCAAGAACATTTTAAATTTTTAAGAAAGCTTTTTAAAAGCTCTCCTATTTAATTCGTGAATTATGATTAAAAAAATATTATTTACAACTTTTCTCATTTTTGATAAAAAGTATTACCATAATAAAAATATAAACTTTAACAAATAGTATTTGGAAAATTGTGTGTGTGTGGGTGTAATATTGGGTATTATTAATCTTTAAATACTTTATATTATGAAAAGTTTTTTATTATCATTGATGTTAATTTTTAGTATTTCCTTTGCTGTAAATGCAGCAAGGTGTACAGATTGTTGGTCTTATGCAGATGGTTATGAAGCTGCAGGAGGAGATTGGTTTGATGGTCTTGATTATTGTAATGAAAATTTATCACCTTGTGTAGAACAATTAGAACCTGTTGTAATAAAAAAATAATTTTTAAAAAATAGCTTCTTGAGAAATTTTCTTAAGAAGCTATTATTATTCTGAAAAAACAATGAAATATTTTATTAGTCTTTTATTTTTAATATTAACAATTTCTTTTGCACAAAGTCAAGTTCAATCCGGAGAAATAACATATACTATAAGAATAGATAAACATATGATGGATAGTATTGTTAATCAAAAAAATATCTCTTCTAATTTAAGACAAGGTATTCAGGGATTGTTTGATTATCAAACTAAAACTATTCCTTTTTTATCTTATAAATTAATTTTCAACAAAGAAAAAAGCTTATTTTATCTTCCAAATAATATGAGTAATGATAATAAATTGGATCTTCAAAAAACAGCTCGTAATGTTGGTGCAGATGGAAAGTATTTTATTGATCAAAAAGAAAAAACTTCTTATCATCAATTTGAAATGGGAAGTTCAAAGTTGATGGTTACGCATCCGACTAATAAATTTGATTGGAAAATAACTAAAGAAACCAAATTAATTAATGGATATCGCTGTTATAAAGCTATTACTTATCATAAACCTGATGCGGGATTGGGTGGAAAAATAACCGCCTGGTTTGCCCCTAAGATTCCCTTTCAAACAGGTCCTTTAGTTTACGCCGGATTACCAGGATTAATATTAGAGTTAAAACAAGGTTATTATATTTTCACAGCTGAAGATATTAATCTATCTAAAAAAGAAAGGAAAATAAAAAAACCGAAAAAAGGAAAAATAATTACCTTAGAAAATTTACCAAAAGAAATAAATAAAATTAAAGCAGATTATATAAAAACAAGAACTTATTAAGCTTTATTATTTTAAACAATAAAATGTTTTATGGTTAAAACAATACATTGGTTTATAATAATATAGGCAATTTTGTTGTTTTCAATTATAATCTACAATAAATTAATATTATTTTTAATCGAAAATATTTCAACCTAATTTTATTTTGATTTCACCTTATAAAAGTATATTTCTCAACCTGTTTCTGTTTTTAATAGTAACAGGTTTTTCTAATGTTTATGCTCAAAAAGCACAATTAGAAGGTCAAGTCTTAGATTCTTTACAACAACCCATTCCCAATACCAATCTCATTGCCACGCCGGTGAGTGGAGATCATAATATCACTTTTGCTATTGCCGATCAAAAAGGAAAATATGAGCTGAAATTAGAAAAAGAGGTTTTTTATAAAATCGAAATCAATTCTTTGGGCTTTGCTTCTTTTACCGACAGCTTGGCAATTACGGAAAACACTCATAAAAACTATATTCTCAAAGAAAGCAACGAACAGTTAGAGCAAGTTGTGGTCAAGGCAAAAATGGCGATGGTGGTTGATGAAGATACCATCACTTACCGCACTGATAAATTCAGAGCCGGAGATGAACGCAAATTGCGGGAAATCCTTAAAAAGCTTCCCGGCGTGGAGGTCGATAGAGAAGGAAACGTCACCATCAAAGGTAAAAAAGTAAGCAAACTCATGGTGGACGGGCAAGACTTTTTTGGCGGAGATACAAAATTGGGCGTGAATAATATTCCAGCCGATGCGGTTGAAGAAATCCAGGCGATTGACAATTACAATGAAGTTTCTTTTATGAAAGGATTGAGCGATAGCGACCAGATGGCGATGAATATCAAACTTAAAAAAGACAAAAAACATTTTTGGTTTGGAGAAAGTGAACTCGGTGCCGGTATCAAAAAACGACATTATATCCAGCCGCGTATTTTTTATTACAGTCCCAACACCACGCTGAATCTGATTGGAAGTATCAACAACGTCAACGAATCTCCTTTAAATTTTGAAGATGTGATGCGATTTAAGGGAGGTTATATGAGTTTCTTAGATAATCCGATCCAGTCCGGTGATGATGGATTGATGCGATTTTCGACCAGCACTGATACCCGACATAAAAAAATGCAGTTTGGCGCGGCCAACTTCTCTCAAAAATTAAGTAGAAAAACTCGTTTGGAAGCTTATTCGATTGTCGCCAAACAAGAAGTCCAATCAGAAATCCAAACGCTTACTGAATACTTGACCCAGGACGGCTTAAACGAAAACCGAAACACCCAAAACAAAGATCGAGGATTCAGCAATTTTAATAAAATCAAAATTCGCCATATTCCTAATAATCATAAAGATATGGCTTATGATGTATTAGCCAATTTCTCTAATAACCGATATGAAAACCTGATTCATTCTCGTGTGGCTGATAGTTTAAATCAAACCCAAACGCATCAAGATCCGCATGCGATTGAGATTAATCAGTATTTTAGATACAATACCCAACCTTCTTATGAACACACTTCTGAAGTCAAGGCAGAATATAGTTTTAAGAAAGCCAATCGTTTGTCAGACTGGCATTTTGACCGACCGATTTTTTCAGATTTGATTCCGTTTGAGGAGGAGGAAGATTATAATTTTCTGCAAGATTATCAATCGACCACCCATTCGGCTAATGCGAGTTTAAAACATTATTGGGTGTTGAATGCAACCAATCATCTTTATCCGATTGGTGGAATGTATTTCTTTAATCAAGATTATTTTACCCATGATTTTCAACGCATGCAAAATGGAAACATCAACGATTTTACCACTGCCGGCTTTGGAAACAATCTCAATTATCAGTTGATTGATCCTTATTTTGGCTTACAATATAAATTTAAATTGGGCGAAGTGATTATGCGTCCCGAATTGATGTATCATCATTATTTCTGGCGAGTTAATCAGTTTAGCGAAAAGATTGCCGACCAGAACAAAGGTGTTTTGTTACCCGAATTTAAGTTGGAATATAAAATCAGCAGTGCACAGAAACTTGAGTTTAATTATAATCTAAGATCTTCTTTTGCCGACGCTGAAAAATATGCCAACCGATACAGTTTGAGAAGTTTTAACCGGTTGTATTATGGAAATGAAGATTTGGAAAACTCACTTTATCACAATTTGAATTTGAGTTTTAGAAATTTCAATCTGCGAACGGGTATTACTTATTACTTGAACTTGAGTTATGACCGGAAAGAAAAATCTGTTCAACACAGCACGGTGATGGAAGGGATAGATCAGGTGAGTTCTACATTTTATAGTCACTTTCCTGAAAATAATTTGAATGCCAATGCGTATGTATCGAAGCGGTGGAAGTTTATTTCCAGCACCTTGAGTTTTCGAGGAGCAGCAATGGATTACAATCAAATCATCAACGGTCAGCGTTTAAATTATAATGCCAATAATATCTATTACGCCTTGTCGGGCCGCACGATTTTTAAATCCTATCCTAATTTGGAGGTGGGTTATGTTCACGGTTTAAACAAAACCAAATCTCAGGATTTTAAAAACCGTTATACCTCCTTCGCACCTTATGCCCGATTGGATTATGCTTTTTTAGACGGATTTATTTTAAAGGCGAATTATGAATATACTTATTCCAAAGATCAAAATACCCAAAACAGTCAGGATTTTCAATTGGCAGGTGCTTCTTTGTATTATCGAAAAACCGACAGCCGTTGGGGATTTGAAGTAAAAGTCAACAATTTATTTGATGTAGATTATAAACGAAATTATCATGTGGATGAATTCATGATTTACGACAGCCGAATCTATATCCAGCCCAGAACGGCCTTATTTATTTTGACATATCAATTGTGAAAATCAAAAATCCTATTTAAAAATCCTCACTTGAATATAATTATTGATTTCATCTGCTTTAATCTGATTTAAACTTGCTTTTTGATCTAATTCCTGCCAGTATTTAGTGGCGTAAATCTTTTTAGGTTTTCCTGCGATGCCAATATTAACAGGCATTTCAAAGTTCACTGCGTCGGCTTCCCATCGATAATAAACTTTTCCTTTATCTCTTTTAAATTGAAGTTCAGGAATGCGGGTAAATTTTAGATATTGCTCAAAAACAGGATTTAAATTGATATCGCTTTCTTTAGTAAAAAATTCAACAACTTCTTCTGTATCTATAATTTGATATTCATATTTTTTATAAAAGTCTTTTAAGATTTTCCACCATTTTTGATCATTATCAATTATGGTTCGGATGGTATGCAGCATATTGGCGCTTTTATAATACATATCGGTAGAGCCTTTTTGATTGACATTATAATTTCCAATAATAGGTTTTAAATTTTCAACCATCGTTCTTCTTAATCCGTTGAGATATTTTAAAGCTTCCGTTTTTCCCCATCTGCATTCTATATAAACCGCTTCAGCATAAGAGGTAAAACCTTCCTGAATCCACATATCAGCTTTATCGGATGCAGAAATACTATTTCCAAACCATTCGTGTGCAGATTCATGAACAATCATAAAATCAAATTTTAAACCAACACCTGATCCGGAAATATCTCTTCCGGCATACCCATTTTTAAAATGATTTCCATAAGCCACAGCACTTTGGTGTTCCATTCCTAAAAAAGGAGCTTCTACCAATTTATAACTATCTCTTTTAAAAGGATAAGCTCCAAATTTTTCAGTAAAACAGCTCATCATCGGTTTTACCTGTTCAAAATGCTCCTGAGCCTTTTCCTTATTATAAGACAAAACATAATATTCCAAATCCAGATCCTGATAGGTATCAGAGAAATGTACATAATCTCCAATATTTATAATGAGATTATAACTGTTGATGGGATAAGTAACCTTCCAGGACCAGAGGGTTTTTCCGTTAGTTAATTCCTCCTTCTTTGTTAATCTTCCATTAGAAACATTCATTAAATCTTTGGGAGTAGTTACATGAATTTCAGCTTCTTCCGGTCGATCACTTGGATGGTCTTTATTAGGATACCAGGCGCTGGCCCCAATTCCCTGAACAGCCAGACTGATCCAGTCTTTTCCATTTTTATCTTTAGTGAAAATAAATCCTCCGTCCCAAGGCGGATTTTTTGCAAGTGTAGGTTTTCCTGAAAAATAAAAATCTATAGAAGTTGAAGTGTTTTCAGATAAAACTTGAGGGAAATCTATAAAAACAGCATCAAACTCTCTTTGGTAAACAAGTTTCTTGTCCTTATAAAGAATAGAATCTACTTTCATATTTTCAAACAAATCCAGCTGCATTCGATTCGTTTTCTTTAAAGTCTTAAAAGAAATCTCATTTTTTCCGGAAATAAATTTTTCTTCAGGAAAAACTTCTACTTCCAGATTGTATTTCAATATATCAAAATCAGTTCGCTCCGGTCTGAGTCCGCCTTTTAAAGTGTCTGCTCTGTGAAAATGGTTTTTTTCCTGCTGTGTCTGAGATAAAAACTGATAAGAGGAAAGGAAGGTAAGAAAAATGAAGAGTATTTTTTTATACATAAGACGAAAATCTTAGACAGTGTTGTTGTGCATTAAGGAATTGTAGCAATTTAGGATATTCTTTGAAAATTAAAAAAAGCTCCGGGTTTTTAATCCGAAGCTTTATAAAGGTTAAAAAAGAATAATTTATTCTTTAATAATTTTAAAACGCTCTTTTGCACCGTTTTCAAAGGCTACTTCCATAAAATAAATGCCTTCTGATAAAGACTGCACTTCTATTTGACCATTATTAATCTGTGTAGTGTTTAAAACTTGTTGACCTATTAAATTATAAATCACGGCAGATTGAACATTTATCTCAGACTGGATAATCAAGAAATCTTTCACGGGATTGGGATAAAAAGTAAAATCGACATGTTGTGAGGAAGAAGTGCTCATTTCACCGACACTCACTGTATAATCTTCCGTTTCTCCAAAGAAATCTTCATTGGTGTCACAAGCTTTATCCCAGGTAGCATCTTCAGCACCAACTGCAGCAACACGCACTCTCATTCTGTATTCTCCTTCTTCAATAGTTCCCGGGATATTAATTTCACTGCTGAGGGTTTCATCACTTCCGGTGCCTATATAAAAGAATTCATCTTCATCAAAAGTTCCGCTTTGGTCAAAGTCAATCCAAACAGAAACAGATTCAACTTCCCAGCCATCTCCAACGGTAACAGAAATCGGATAAGTTTCACCAGCTACAACATTAGCAATTTGGTCAGTATAGTTGCCATATCCGCCTTCGCTTTCACTACATTCTGAATCATTGTCAATCTCCTGAAAAGTTACATTGGTAATCATATCTCCAGAGGTACAATCTAAAAAAGGCTGACAATATTCATCTTCATCAATCGGAATTCCTTCATCTTCACAAAACATATCTTCATGAGTAATTTCTTCATTTGGATCAAGATGCCCCGAAAACAATTCTCCACTTTCATTAGAGACTCTGTAATTCACTTCATTGTCACCGGAATCACCAATGGTGCTGATATAAAATTCGACGGGTCCGGCTGCTGTTACACTTTGTTCGTCAACAAACATTAAATCATAATCATTTCCTGATAAAATAACCCCATCGGCATTTCTTAATTCCCACGAAATATCATCAGCAAAAGTTTCATAAGTCCAAACCTTTACAGTCCATTCACATTCTTCATAATCATCTCCATTTTCATCTCCTTCAATTAAGATCGAATCGATGCCTATATAATTACTTTCATTTCCTGTAGAATTATCTACATTATAACGAAAAGCAAAATAAACCTCTTGTGGCGTCTGACCAATCCCGTCAACCTCAATCTCAAAACGCGTCCATTCTTCCGGATAACTTAAATTCATATCGTCGTTAATGATTAGTTCAACATTGGTAAAAGATCCAATGTCATCAGATCCATTGGTAGGAATGGTTAAATCTCCGATGCTGCTTCGTACCTCCAATCGATCATTCCATATGGTGTTTTCAGGTACTCGTGTATAAAAACTTAGAATATCACCATCTTTAACTTCTACGGCAGGCATAATAAGCCAATTACTGATAATACCTGTAATTCCCGTATTATTAAAGTTCGCGGCAACATAAGAATCGGCTGCTCCTTCATAACTTGAAAAAGTATCGGGGTTCCCTTGAAACCAACCAATAACTCCATCAGGTTCGCTGAGATTTGATAATACCCAACCTTCATTTTCTAAATCATCCACATTGTCAAAATTTTCTTCAAAAATTTGGCTAAAGCCAATAAAAGGAATAATTAAAATAAGTAAAAAAGATAGTTGTCTTATCATTTATAAGGTTTTTTGGTTAATAATTGCTTAAAGATATAGGTTTTTTTAGAGATAGGATAAAATTCCATAGAAAACTACAATAGTCTTTACATTGTGATTCAAAAAAGACTTCCTTTGTTTTTGCAATTTATCCCTTCTCATAAACTTGAAGCAGATCCTGATTGACTGAAATTCGGGCATTCGCAGGATGCGGAAAATAAGGAGCCTTTATTCCATCTTTAAAATAAGATGATCCGGTAAATACCCTGGCTTCATCCCACAAATTAGCATCTATAAAAGCCTGTAAAGTTTTTTGACCGCCTTCAATGATAATAGATTGTAAATCGTGTTCATATAATCGAGCTAAAATTTGTTCGGGAATATCTTTATGGAAATCAATTCCTTCAAAAATTAGATTTTCTTGGTTTTTCTGTGGTTTTTTGCAAAAAATAATGGTTTCTATTTTTTGATCCAGTAAATGTAAATCGGGATAGGAAAGACTTTTCAAATCTTTATCAATAAGAATTCTTGTCGGATTTTCACCCTCCCACAAACGTGTGTTAAGCTGAGGATTATCTTTAAGAGCAGTGTTTAAACCTACCAGAATAGATTGTTCTTCACTTCTCCATTTATGAACAAGTTGTTTTGAATAAGCATTGCTGATCCAGATGGGTTTTCCGATTTCCTGAGAAGCCGGAGCAATAAAACCATCCTGAGTTTGCGCCCACTTTAAAATAACATAAGGTCTTTTCTGAGTCTGAAAAGTGAAAAATCTTTTATTGAGGTCTTTGCATTCTTCTTCTAAGATTCCGGTTTCTACTCTTAAACCATGAGCTTTTAATTTTTTAATTCCTTCTCCGGCAACTTGAGGATTGGGATCTGTTGTTCCAATAACCACTTTTTTTATTTGATGCTGAATGATCAAATCACTGCAGGGAGGAGTTTTTCCATAATGACTGCAAGGTTCCAGACTGACATACATGGTAGAATCCTTTAATTTTTCAGGGTTTTTGACTGAACGAATGGCATTCACTTCCGCATGAGGTTTTCCTGATTGTTGATGCCAGCCTTCTCCGATAATCTTGTCATTCCAGATAATTACACTTCCTACCAATGGGTTTGGATAAGTTTTTCCCAATCCGTTTTTTGCAAGTTGAATGCATCGGCGCATATATTTTTCATGTATTTCAGTCATCTTGAAGAATTAAATCGATTAAACAATATTACAAAATCTTAAGGCATTCTGTTTATTGATTTTTTAAACTATAATTTACTGTTTAAAAATGGAGAAGCGTGTATCTTTGAAATTCAACATTAATATTGACATGATGAAGAGTTTTTTCCTAAAAAAAGTAGTTTTCATATTTCTTTTGATGATTTCTTTCTCTGCTTTTAGTCAACATCGTCCGGTTATAAAAAATGCAAGAAAAGTTAGTCAACCAAAAAACATCAGGTCTCACAATCCATGGCGTGTGGGTGGAGGAGTGGGATTCAGCATGGGAAGTCATGATTATTTAGGATTGTCAATTGCTCCATTTGTCGGATACGAAGTGGTGAGGAATTTAGAATTAGGAGTTTCTACAGGATATCAGTTTACAAAAAACAGGAATGTAAAACAGCATTTGTTTAATGTGGGGCCTTACACTAATTTTTATCCTATTCCGGAATTTTTTGCCAGACTTCAATATGAATATTTTAGAGGAAGTTCAAAAAGAAAATCTACCGGAGAAAGTTATAATTTTGATGAAAATGCTTTATGGATTGGTGCCGGATATAGAAATACCGGTCCGGTGCAAGTTTATTTCGGACTGATGTACAATCTGCTCTATAGTGGAAGTTCCCATGTTTTTACCAATGGATTCAGACCTATTGCCGGAGTGAGTTTTCATCTTTAAAAACAAAATTTTGAAAGTAAAAGAAATTCGACAAAAATTTCAGGAAAACCTAAAGTCTTACTTCCCGGAAACAGAAATAGAATCTTTTGTACAAATCCTTTTTGAAAAATATGTTGGCTTTTCTCGTTTGGATTTAGTTTTGAATCCGGAGTTTTTGCCGGAAAAACATCAGCTTCAACAATTAGAATCAGCTTTAAATCGTTTGAAAAACCAAGAGCCCATTCAATATATTGTAGGGGAAACTTCTTTTTTTGGATTGACTTTTAAAGTTAATTCTCATGTCTTAATTCCCCGGCCTGAAACAGAAGAACTGGTAGATTGGGTTTTAAAAGATATTTCTGATTCTTCAGATTCTCTTTCCATTCTTGATATAGGAACCGGTAGTGGTTGTATAGCGATTAGTATAGCTTCAAAAACTGAGGATGCTGAGGTTTTTGCCTGGGATATTTCTGAGGAAGCATTAAGGATAGCTGAGCAAAATGCTTCCTTAAATCAAGTGGAAGTTATTTTTGAGATGAAAAATATTTTGGATTCAGAAATATCAACTTCTAAAAAGCTTGATATCATTATTTCCAATCCTCCTTATGTACGTCAAAAAGAAAAACAAAAAATGAATGCTAATGTTCTTGATTTCGAACCTCATGTTGCACTTTTTGTTGAGGATAATGATGCTTTGATTTTTTACAGAAAGATTCTTGATTTTGCAAAAAACCATATAAAGGCAGGAGGAAGAGTTTATTTTGAAATCAATGAATATTTAAAATCCGAAATGGAAGATTTACTTCAATCGCTAAAGCTTCACGATTATACCTTCAAAAAAGATATTTTCGGAAAAAACCGGATGTTGAGGGTGGGTGTTTAAAAAGATTCTTATTGATGAACCGACCAAAGATTTATAATTGCTGATGAGTTTTATTTTAAGCAAACATGTAATATTCTGGGCATGCTTTCCGGCTAAGTAAGTAGAAGGAAAGTTTGAGAATAATAATCTTTTTAATTCATAAAACTTTCTCTTTCTCAATCCGGGATCAGACTGTCCGCTATATCTTTTTGTTATTCAACTTTTCACCTTAAATCAAAAATCAACGGAAAAGGAAAATTTATTTTCCAAATCAACCTTGTCCAAGAAAAAGGGATAACGCTTTCATCCTTTATGCGAAAATTTATAGTTTTTGAGAGAGGGTGTTTTTACATAATATTTTTTAGCGCTTTTAGGGTAATGAAATTTTTTTATTATAAGATATTGTGAAAGAATATAAAAAGAAGGTTTTTCTTAAGGTAAAATTTTTTTGCAGATTACTTTAATTAAAAAAATTTGGAATAAAGTTCTTTTCGATCAGTTTCATCATCAAATCATAAGAAATTCAAAATATCCTACGTTAAATTTTGGTTAAGTTCCAAATTGTGCTAACTTTAGACCAAGCGGTTTAATTATGATCTGATGTTTTTAATTGAATTTTTTATTAAATTTATAAAAGTGCATTAATTATGGAAAATTTTGATTCCGCCAGGGTTTGTGGAAAAATGGAGGTTATCGATACTTTAGAGTTTTCTTTGATTCAGTCTCCCAGCCTTAATATTACAAACGCTCCAAGCGAGATTTGTGCTGGTGAAGCTTTTGATATTGAAGTTGCCAGTAGTTTTGGTATTGAGGTTGAGGATCCTGATAATGATATGACGATTACTTTTTATGATATAGATAATGAAGTAACACAAACTATAATTGGCGGAATTCAAAATAATTCTACTTCTTTTACTTTTGAAGATATTGAATTAAATAATTCTGAGGATTACCAATCCTTAACGTATAAGATTGAAATAGAAAATAATACATGTCACAAAGGAACGGTAACCGGAAATATAACTGTTATACCGGCTCCTGAAGTAGAGATTTCCATAGCTGAAAATGGAAATGTATTTTGTCAACAAAACAGTATTAACACGAAATTTTCGTCCAGTGTGCAAGGCAGTAATAACAGTTATCAATGGTTATATAATGGCACAGATATTCCTAATGAAACAAGCAGTACCTTGAATCTTGGAAATGTACCGGGAGCCGATTTTGGGAATTATTCTGTCAAAGTTACCAACAGTAATGGCTGCACTACGGAGTCAAACAAAATTAGGGTTCGCCAAGATTGTGGCGGTTCAGGTCCTCCGGGTTGTGAACAACCGCAAACCGTTAACCTCAATGCGTCTTGGGATGCTTGTGAAAGCATTAAATTAGATGGTACGGATTATACCACCAATGGAAGTCAAAGCCCGCTTAACTTTACTTGGTATCTGGAATCCGATTTTACGAATGAGAATGCTACTCTAACTGACGACGCCAATGATCCGCTTCGTTATTATCATGCGGCTGCGGCCGGAAAATATTACTTTGCTTACAAGGTAAATTACGGGCAAGGCTGTTCTTTTTCTGCACAAGATAGCGTTGTTGTAGGTTATCATGCAGATATGAAAACGGAGATTATTTGTAATGGAAATAATTACGAGGTAACCCTGCTCAATAAATCAAGCTATTATGATGATTTTGAAGGTAATACCACGGTTGATTATACCATTACGGATTTAAATACCGAAACACCCCAAGGCTTGATTTCTCAAGATGACCTGGAGGCTGTTGCTAACCTTGACGAAGGCGATTATGAACTTAAACTCCAATTGTCTCGTAACGGTTATCCCACTTGCACCATAACCGACACCATACATCTCACTTTACCCGATGCGCATTTTAGTATAAGCCCTACCGAATATTGCTCAGACGAGAGTGTGATTCTCGCCCCGGATAATCCTATTCCGGGAGCAACATATTTGGGAATGGCAAGGAAAAACCAATACTTCGGAAACCCTGCAACCGGATTTTGGAAAAGGTGATAATGTTGAAGTGAAATTGACCGTTATTGGACCCAATGGTTGTAGTGATGTATTTGCCCTTAATCCCGGTATAGAGGTGTATGAAGCGCAGTTTGACGGAGAAATTGAGCCACAGACCCCAGCGATGTGCGAAGGGGGGACAGTAGATTTAAATTATACGCCCAATGGTAGTAACCAACCTTATGGTTTTCAATGGTATTATGAAGGGATGGAAATCCAAGGCGCTACTACTGCAAATCTTACTGCAGATGCTCCGGGAGATTATACTTTAAGATTATACGATGAGAATGGGTGTGCATACGCTAATACCAATGGGGTTCACGTCAATGTGATTCCGCCTCCGAATCTCTCGACTCGAACTCATGTTGAGATTTGTGAAGGGGATCATTATACCCTAATAGGGACACTTTCACCTGAAGATTCTGAATATCGGATTTATCAAGATGGAGATAATCCTCCGTCAACTTGGGAAACCGGTCCGGAAGTCAGTTATTCGGTTTCTAATCTTTCCCCTGGGGATTATATGTATATTATTGAATACCGCGATCCTAACCACGCCACTTGTACCGGAAGCAAGACCGTGACCCTTAAAGTGTATCCCATGCCGAATTTAACCGTTGACTATGATGTGTTGAGTTGTAACCCTTACAAAATAAAATTGAAGGCAGATGCCAATGGCGCTTCAGGTTGGTTTACCTGGTCTGACGGGCAGGAAGGAGAAAGTATCTTCGTTGACCACGGTGGAGCTTACCGCGTAAGCTTTCAGCCGGATGAAGGACCTTGCAGCGTTTCTCAACAGCTGAACGTGCCGAAATCCCCCGAGCAATTTAGTTGGATTTTCCCTGATGGTTGCTTTGCGTATTGTCGTACCAAAAATGCTCCTTATGTGATTGGACCTCTTTATGAGTTTGATGATTACCATTGGAATCTGGATGGAACCTCACAAGTCAGTGGTACGGGACTGGTATCGGATTATTCGATTTTATCTCCGGGAGAGTTGACGCTTCGTATGGATAATGGCGATTGCGAGCTAACTACAGATATTTTAGACATTACTTACGGAATAGGTTGTGAAGCCGATTGTCAAATTGAATTTAAAACCGCTACTATTAATATAGCTCAAGAGAATCCTTTTTCGGTATATCATATCATTGGGTTGCTCCATAATAATTACGGACAAACCCTTAGCGTGGAATTAAGCTCCTTAGACGGAGTCTTTGTGCAATCTCCTTTTGCGATGAACGGAAATCAAGCTCTAAACTTTAATGCCGGAAATCCGTTGATCTTTATCCCCAATTCCGGATTTACTGGTGGGTTTAGCCAAGTGGATATAAGAGCCACCGCCAATATTAATGGAAAACGAGAAGTGATCTGCCATGAGGTGTATGGTCTTACTTTTCCAAATCTGAACGGCAATCAAAACACACAAGTTGAAATGAGTGTCAACCCGAACCCTGCTGAGATTACGGCAGAAGTTCTGTATAAAGTCGACACCCCGGCCGGATTTGATCAGGGTAAAATGGTTCTTTATAATCTCTCCGGGGCGTTGATCGAAACTCGTACGATCAAAGATTCGAAAGGCGAGGTAAACTTTGACCTGAGCCGATTGGCCTCAGGAAATTACATCTTGGTTTTTTATCACCACAATGTCCGTATCGGCCAACAAATCATTATTAAAAAATAAAAATACCTCTTAAAAATAATATCCTATGATACCTAAAAACATATTTTTCAGCATTATATTCCTGTTTTTTACTTTTTTCCTTTTTTCCCAAACCGACTCTGGCTGGCAATGGGCCAAACGCGGGGGTGGACCGGGGGATTTTGGAGCCAGCCCATTGTTTCCTTATGGATATGAGCGTATTGTAGATCTGGCCATCGATGCCGATAACAATTACTATTTTTTGGCGGAGATTGGTGGTGCTCAATATAGTGCCTTAGTTGATTATGATGGACAGCCTCTGCATACTTACAACAATTCCGATAATAAGAGGGATATCTATGTCTTTTCGACTGACAGTGATGGAAACTTCCGTTGGCATAAAATGATTGGAGCCAAATCCAATGATCAAGCCAATTCTATTAATACGGATGCTCAGAATAACATCTATGTTAGCGGAACAATTATCCCTCCGTATAGTCTTCCTGATTCTTCACAAGATTCTACTTATTTCGATACCGACACCATCATTCCTGCTCATCCCGACCCTCTTGAAATCAATTCTAATGGTAAAGGTGCTTTTTTAATCAAGTATAATAACGACGGAGACTTCCAGTGGTTGCGTCAACCGGAAGGCGAACATCCGGTCTTAGTATTAGGAGATATTTATAATTATATGATCTTTGCAAGAATGCTCAAAACGGTTGTAGAGCCTAATGGACGAAGCCATAGTCTTATTATTTTTCCTGAAGGAGAACATCTTAATGGACAGCTATCCGTTGAGGAGGGAAATGAACAAACAGCCATAGTCAATTATGACACCGATGGCGTCTTGGAAGGATTTTTTACAATTGATATGAAGCCGCTTAATGATAACGCTTATAATTATCAATTGGCTTACGATACTAATTTAGATCGGTATTATATTGCCGATACAAAGCGTAAGAGTACCGATACAGTTAGTATTAATGGTTACGGGGCAAATACAGGTCCTGATGAAAACGCTTTTTATTTAGCGGCGGTAGATAATCAGGGAGAGGTATTGTGGTATCATAGAAATAACCATTTAAATGATAGTTATAACCTTGGCGATTTACAATTAGATGATGCAGGGAATATTTATTTATCAGGAAGAATGTATTCAAAACCAGATTTTAATGATAGTTTTGCGGGGTATGAATTTGCCATGAACAACAATGTTGGTTCAGGTAGAAAGTCTCCTTACTTAATAAAATTAACGCCTGATGGTGATTTACTATGGGGAACAAATCCGGAATCTTATTCTCCTTGGAATGGAGAAAGCATCGCCATAGATAGTAGTTCGGTTTATTTGGCGATGCCCTCCTTGCGCAACCAATGGGGCGGCACCGCCATTCCCGGACCATACGGACAAGGCCATGTGCCGGCACCCATTATTATGAAATTCAATGCCGCTACAGGGGAGACTCAAGAAGTCATCTCCACCCCTGAAATCCCTTCGGGAGTGAACGGGTTTACCGTCATTGGTTTAGACCGTAACGGAGACCTCATCGGGGGAGGATATTTTAGTAATAATCTTTTTTATGATGAATCCTTTGCTATTTTTAATTCCGGAGGCCCGAGTGATTTTTTTATTGCAAAATATAAACCCCAAGAAACCTCTTGCATTCCCCCTAAGACCATCCATACGGCAAGAATAAACGATACCGATGTAAAAATATATTGGTCTCCCAGACAAGGAGAAACCCAATGGGAGGTAGCTTATTCCAACGAGCCCTATATTTGGCCGGGTGCTCCTGAACCTAATATTAATCCTGAAACTCAGGGTACTTACGTAGAAGTAGATGATACTCCCGAATTAATTTTGGCGGATGTATCTACAGCCAATGAATCAAAGCATTATCAGGTTTTTGTACGTCCTATCTGTGAGGAAGGATCCGGAAGCTGGTCAGCCCCCGCTTATTTTGTGTTAGAAGATCTATCAGAAGAAGATTGTCTGGCGCCTCAATTTTTACAATTAGAAAATATTGATGAAAATAGTGCCGAAGTTTCTTGGACACCTGTTGGTAATGAAACCCAATGGAAGGTGTCTTATGATATGATTTATCAAGGCGCACAAGAAGAAGTACAAAGTGTTTTAGTCAATGGAAATCCCGAAGTGACTTTAGAAAATCTACTTCCGGAAACCGAATATGTGGTGTTTGTAGAAGCCGTTTGCACAGCTGAAGATCATAGCGAAAAAGAAGGCCCTTTAAGTTTGACCACCGAAAAAGATTTATCGATAGAAGAAAATGCTTTTAAGGATTTGAAGGTTTATCCCAATCCCACTTCAGGAGTTATTCATATTTCCTCAGAGTCTGATATAGAAGCTTATACTTTATACAATCTTCAAGGGAAAATTATTCAAGAAGGAAGAACCACCACAACCATCGATCTATCCGAGTTATCCTCAGGAATTTATATTTTAAATTTGCAAAATAAAGAAGGTCATAAAAAGCAGATGAAGGTGGTGAAGAAGTAAAAAATAAAGATTATGATTCTATACAAGTTATTATAGGTAAAGAAAGTTATCAAAACCGAAAACACCGAAACCTTCAATCTCAGTAAGCCATAAATAATTATGTCCTGATTTTTTTAAAAAACGGCCATTATAACAAATAGATTTTTCATTAGGATAACTACTTTAATGTCTGTAGACAAAAAAATTGAAAAAAAGGTGTTGAAATGAAATTAAAAACCGGATGTTGAGGGTGGGTTTTTAAGTTAAATTTTCACAGATCCTCATTTTTTGAAAATTCAATTTTTATCTTTAAAAAAGAAAAAAGATAAGATGAAAATTGATAAACTTAAGATTTCCACTGAAAATTTAGAGCAGCAATATAATTTTTATAAAAACATTTTAAATTTACCGGTGGAAAAAACAGATAAAAACACACTGTTTATAAATCTTGGCTTTTCCGATTTAATATTAAGAGAATCAGAAGATTTTAAACCTTATCATATAGCTTTTCATATTCCTGCTTTAAAGCAAGAGCCGGCATTGTTGTGGCTTAAAGAACGTTTAGAAATTTTAAAAGCGGGCGAACAGGAAATTATAGATTTTAAAAATTGGAATGCCAAGTCTATTTATTTTTATGATGCTGATCAAAATATTATTGAATTTATTTCCAGAAAACACCTCTTTGATTCAGAAGAATCCGGATTCTCAGAGAAAGATATAATTGGAATATCAGAGGTTGGTCTGGCAGTTAAAAATGTAAAAAATACTTATAATCAAATTCACCAAAAAACAGGTTTAAAAAAATATTTCGGGGATTTTGAAAAATTTTGTGTGATAGGAGAAGATATAGGATTATTAATCACCGTCAATCAAAATGAAAAAACCTGGTTTCCGACAAAAAATAAAAGTGAAAATGCAGCTTTTGAATTAGATTTTCAGTATGACCATAAACTATTCAAATTGATGTATGATGGAAAGCAACTTTTTATCGATCAAATAAAAAAGCCTTGAATTAAAGAAAACAAGGCTTTTAAATCTAAACTTTAAAGGCGGGAAATTTTTAGAGGTTTAAAGCAGCATTTACTTTTCTTACTGCTTCTGCAGCTTCTGCATACTTTTCTTTTTCGTAATCTGTCAATTCAATTTCGACAATTTTCTCTACTCCATTTTTTCCTATAATAGCAGGCACGCCCATACAGATATCTTTTTCCCCATATTCTCCATCCAGCAATAAAGAACAAGGAATCATTTTTTTCTGATCACATAAAATAGATTGAACCATAACAGATACAGCTGCTCCCGGAGCATACCAGGCTGAGGTTCCTAAAAGTTTTGTCAAAGTAGCACCCCCAACTCTGGTTTCTTGCTCGACATAATCTCTTTTCTCCTGATCCAAAAATTCAGAAACAACCACACCATTTCGGGTTGCTTTAGAAAGAAGAGGAACCATTCCGGTGTCAGAGTGTGCACCAATTACCATTCCGTCCACATCAGAAATAGGACATTCCAAAGCTTCTGCCAAACGATATTTAAATCTGGCTGAATCTAAAGCTCCTCCCATTCCGATTACTCTTTCTTTAGGTAGATCAAAAGCTTTATGAACTAAATAAGCCATAGTATCCATCGGATTGGACACAACAATGATAATTACTTCCGGAGAGTGTTTTAAAAGATTTTCAGTTACCTCTTTTACAATTCCGGCATTGGTGCCAATAAGTTCTTCACGAGTCATACCGGGTTTTCTGGGAACTCCCGAAGTGATAACGGCTACTTTTGAACCGGCTGTTTTCGAATAATCGCCCGTAGTTCCGGTTATTCTTGTATCGAATCCGTTTAAAGAAGCGGTTTGCATTAAATCCATGGCTTTTCCTTCTGCAAAACCTTCTTTGATATCAACTAATACTACATCGGATGCAAAGTTCTTCATCGCAATGTATTCTGCACAACTCGCACCTACAGCTCCTGCGCCTACAACTGTAACTTTCATATTATTATAATTTTTATAGTTTTAATTTCAATTGCTCGCGAAATTACCAAAGTTATTCTGAAAATTTATAGATGATTTGTTAATTTTAATCCACTTGTTCTTTTATTCAGCAAGGAGGTCAAACAGAATTTAGAAGGAAATTTGAAGGTTTTGATTGGGAAGAATGGCTTTGAAACCCACGAAAGTAAATTGTATTCTATATTTTATGAATTATTCGGGTAAGTTTAGTTTTAAACATTTATCTTTGCGCAGCATAAAAAGAAATAAATTTATGAGCGTTTTAGTTAACAAAGATTCGAAAATAGTAGTTCAAGGATTTACAGGAAGTGAAGGAACCTTTCACTCAGAGCAAATGATAGAATACGGCACCAATGTAGTGGCCGGAGTGACCCCGGGTAAAGGCGGTCAGGAGCACCTTGGAAAGCCGGTTTATAATACAGTTGCTGAAGCTGTTGAAAAAGAAGGAGCAAATGTGAGCATTATTTTTGTGCCCCCAGCTTTTGCGGCTGATGCTATTATGGAATCTGCGGATGCGGGAATTAAAGTAATTATTACTATTACTGAAGGTATTCCTGTACAGGATATGATTAAAGTGAAAAATTATGTGGACAAGAGAGATTGTGTGTTAATCGGTCCTAACTGTCCGGGTGTCATCACTCCTGATGAAGCTAAAGTAGGAATTATGCCCGGATTTGTTTTCAAAAAAGGAAAAGTAGGGATCGTATCTAAATCCGGAACCTTGACTTATGAAGCTGCTGATCAGGTAGTGAAAGAAGGTTTGGGAATTAGTACGGCTATCGGAATTGGAGGAGATCCTATCATTGGAACCACCACAAAGGAAGCTGTTCAAATGTTGATTGAAGACGATGAAACAGAAGCAGTTGTGCTGATTGGTGAAATCGGAGGTCAACTTGAGCCTGAAGCAGCAAGATGGTATAAAGAAAGCGGTTCTACAAAACCGATTATCGGATTTATAGCCGGAGAAACAGCTCCTGCAGGAAGAACAATGGGACACGCAGGTGCTATTGTAGGTGGAAGTGAAGACACAGCTCAGGCTAAAAAGAAAGTAATGAGAGAATGCGGAATCCACGTGGTTGATTCTCCTGCTCAAATTGGGCAAAAAGTAAAAGAAATTTTAGGATAAATCTTTATCATTTAAAAAAATAAAATCTGTAAATCGGTGAACGGTTTACAGATTTTTCTTTTTATATGAAATCTTTTCTTGTAATTTATTGTTTTCTACTTAACAATCACCTGAAATATTTTACTTCTATCTGCAGTTGAGATTTTAAGAAAATACAAACCCGATCCCAATTGACCTTCCAAATTAATATGATATTCATCTGTGTTTTCAGCATAATTATCAACAAAAACAGATCGCCCTTGCAAATCAAAAAGCTCTATATAATGGGTTTGAGATATTAATCCTTTTATGATAAACGCACCGGAACTGGGATTTGGATAAAGTTGGACATTATCAAAAACCGAAGCAGAAACACTCAGGTTCAGGTAAACAGTAATAGCCAGCAATTCACTTTCCTTGCATCCTTGTATTTTTTGACCTATATAATAAGTTTCTCCATCCTCCAAAATTGTTTCTGAAGGAATAATTTCATTTCCTTCCTCATCTGCATAGTAAGTAATTGTCAAATCAGAATCAGGCCAGTCGATAAAAGAAATCGATAAATCTTGCACGGTTTCATTTTCATTAAAATATTGAATGGGATTTCCAATCGGGGAATCAATATCTGGACAAGGAATAAACTTTGCAATAAAAGAAATAAAATCTGAGGAAGTTTTATTTGTCTGAAAAGCACCGGTAGAAGCCATATTATCACTTTTAGTTTTTCCGATAATATACATGTTTGAATTGTCGTCAATCAACAAATTTGAATATCTAAAAAGATCTTCTCTTTCCGAACCTCCATAGTAAGAGCCCCATTGCACTTGATTGCCGGAGGGATTTAATTTAATAAGGGAAGCATCAAAATCACCCCCAAAATTTTCCTGATAACTTCCATTGGTAATTAAAGGGGGGTGCCCGGTAGTCATATTATATAAATAAATGTTTTGGTTTAAATCTGTATTCACATGGGGATATGAAAATGAAGGGGAAATATAAGAACTCCAGACTACTTGTCCGTCTATATCAAATTCCGCAATGTATGAATTGTTATTAGGAGTTTCTAAAAAAGAATCTTGCCAGGAATTTGGAGTGGCTATGCCGGTTGTGCTGGTAGTAATTCCTGTAAGAAAAACATTACTTTTGCGAGCCACTGTTAGTTTGGGTTGAAATTCGTTGAGTTCTCCTCCAAAATAAGTACCCCACAAGCGTTGACCATCATCAGAAAATTTAGCAACAAAAGCATCGATGCCGCCTCCTTTTTCAGGTTGATGGGTTCCGACTGTACCAAAATAATTTTGTTGATCTTGGGAGTTTCCGGATATGTATATATTGTTGTATAAGTCCACGCCGATTCCGGAAAAAGAGATTGGGAAATTAAGATCGTCTTGAGAGCTAGTGATATCCGGTCCATAATAAGTACTCCAAATAAGATTTCCATCGGTATCGAACCTTGATAAAAAAGGATAATTCGGATAGACTTCTGAACCGCTATTTGAAGTATAAGGCGGTGGAATATTTTCTTTAAAAGCTCCGGGAGTTCCTAAATCACTGCTTTTTGTAGTACCCCAAATAAATAAATCATTCTCTAATCCGGCAGCAATCTCATAAAAAAAGGAAGAGCGGTTTCCTTGGAAATAAGTGCTCCATTGCAATTCGCCCTCCGTACTGAATTGAGCGATATATCCGGATTGCCATGTAGGATTATCAAAAGAGTTAAGATTTTCTTGATAGCTGCCGTGAGTGGCGATGTTTGTTTGACTTTTAGTTGCGCCCACAATATATATTTTATTGTCATCATATATTATATGGCCTGGATCTTCATCTTCTTCACCTCCGAAATAACTCGCATAAAGAAGTGTGCCATCAGATGAAAACTTTGCTAAAAACGCGTCAGTTTTCCCCCCATGTTCGGTTTGGTGTGCATCAGCCGTAATATAGGGATTGATAAATTGTTGATATATTTCTCTCACATCACCATAAACCCACAAATTCTCTTCATCATCCAAGGCAATGGAGGTTAACCGAGCATGATTAAAGTAAGAACCCCAAGCCCGTGTAAAATTATCATCCTGAGCGAAAACAGAAAAACCAAACCATAATAAAATAAATAACAAGTATAATTTTTTCATAACTATTGGAAATCAAAAGTAACGATTATTTCATTATTTATTATTTGCCAGCTCCCTGTAAAACCATCTTGAAAAAAAGAATCTTGGATATTACCTGCACAATCCCCTTTCCCTAAATTTCCTCCTATCCCGGGAGTTGGAGCAGGATAACCAAATCGTAAATATTCAAAAATCGGAAGACCGCATGCATTTGCATTAATGCCAGTACAATCAGAACTACAGGGTAAAACATCGATTTGCCAGTTAGATGGCACATCTGAAAATTCTTCTATTGCTAAAGAACTGTTAGCGTTTAAAATAAAAGTTGAATTTGTCTTTACTGTACTACACATATCGCAACCAAAATCAAATGGATCAGTGCCATGAGCCACAAGAAAAATAAGAATATCTTTTTCTGTATTATTTATTAACTTCATGGGCAAAGAATTTTGCGAAAAAATCATGAATGGAAATATAAAGAGTAAGATTGTTAAGTGAATTTTCTTCATAATAGAAAGCATTAATTTATTAATGACTCATTTGAAATGACAAAACACTTAAAGATAATTGTTTTTTAACTTTTAGCAAATTTTAATGTGTTTAAAGATGATGTTAAGGAATTTATTTTTCCCTATTTAAACCTCTCGAAGTTTACATTTTTCTAATTAAGCACTTTCCGTACAATCACTTGAAATATTTTACTTCTATCTGCAGTTGATATTTTAAGAAAATACAAACCCGATCCCAATTTCGCAGGGTTGCGCGAACAAGGGTTGCTGAGAATAGAACGTGGATGACGCGGATTTTGCAGATGTACGTGGGTTTTTTTATTAATTGAAAAATTACTTTATTTATTTTGAAAAAGTTTTTTTCTACTGGGAAATATGATGATGTAGAAAGAGAACTTAAAACCTTATTACTTCAGTAGGTAAAATCACACAAAATTCTCTGCGACTCTCTGCTTCTCGGCGGTCCTTTGCGGTATAGAATATTATGCTGAGTTGAGCGAAGGTCTGCAAAGTTGCGCAAAGGTTGCTGAGAATAGAACGCGGATTTTGCAGATGTACGC
>Ga0209487_1000645_pt1 | contig 31026 bp, 24 predicted proteins | sample Poulit2012_FD_187524 | JGI IMG/M metagenome (GOLD analysis project Ga0209487, IMG submission 187524) | Agricultural soil microbial communities from Georgia to study Nitrogen management - Poultry litter 2012 (SPAdes) (version 2) | ecosystem: Environmental > Terrestrial > Soil > Agricultural land...
CGCGACGATGCACGTCCGGCCGCACCAGCACGTCCTGCAGGTACACGATCGTCACCCCGTCGGAGATGGTGCGCGCCAGACCCACCAGCTCCTCACCGGACCGGGCCACGGCCACCCGGTGCGAGCCGCGCACGGAGGCGAACAGCTTCTCCGGGTCGCGGGTGTAGGCACTCCAGCCCACGGACGCATACAGTCCCACCAGGTCGGCCTCGGTCAGGGTCTGCGGGTCGATCAGCTCCACGGTCAGCACGCACGGGAGCCTACGCGCTCGCACGTTCGCGCTGCAGAAATCTCGTCGGCCGTCTAGGGTCAGGTATGGCCAGCGTCGGCGCCCCGCTCCCCCGCCTCTCCCGGCAGCACTCTGCTGCCCGGCCCCGGGTGCGCACCGCGCTGGGTGTGCTGTGCGTGGCCAGCGGGCTGGTGCTGATGGTGGCGCAGGTGCCGTTCTTCGTCTCCATCGCGCTCACCGCACCACTCGGCGCGCGGGTGGTGCTCGGGGTGCTGTGGCTGGTGCAGTTCACCCTCGGTGTGCACTGGCGCTCGACCCGCCCGCTGGCCCCGCTGCTGCTGGCCACGACGATGGCCGCGAGCTGGTACCTGCTCGGCGTGGTCGCGGCCCCGCACCTGGGCTGGACGCTGGTGCCGATGGGCTGAGTGTCCCCGGCGGGTGGCACAGTAGGGGCATGTGCGGACGGTACGCCTCGTTCCGGGAGGCCCAGGACCTGGCCGACGCGTTCGACGTCGAGGAGATCAGCGAGGCCGCGCGGCAGGCACCGGCCAGCTATAACGTGGCGCCCACCGACGGGGTGCGGATGATCATCGAACGCACTCCGAAGGCCACCAGTGACGGCGCAGCCTCGACCGACCAGGCCTCGTCCCCGGTCCAGGGCGGTACCACCGGCGACGGCGCAACCTCGCCTGCTCAGAGTTCCTCCCCCGCCCAGGGCGGTACCACCGGCGACGGCGCAGCCTCGCCTGCCCAGGACAGCGCACCTGCCGAGCAGGTCATCCCGGTGCGCCGGGAGATGCACCTGGCCCGGTGGGGGCTGGTGCCCGGGTGGGCGAAGGACCTGAGCATCGGGTCACGGATGTTCAACGCCCGCTCGGACTCCCTGGCCACGAAGCGGTCGTTCGCCCCGTCGCTGGCCAACCGACGCTGCCTGGTGGTGGCCGACGGGTACTACGAGTGGCTGAAGGAGGAGGTTCCCGGGCAGTCCAAGCCGCGCCGCACCCCGTTCTACATCCACCGCACCGACGGTGCCCCGCTCGCGTTCGCCGGTCTGTACGCGTGGTGGCCGGACCCCACCAAGGAAAAGGGCGACCCCGACCGGTGGGTGCTGTCGGCCACGATCGTCACCGCCGATGCTCGCGGCGGTCTGGAGCAGATCCACCACCGGGAGCCGGTGGTGCTCGGCGAGGACGAAGCCGATGCCTGGCTCACCCCCGGCCTGACCGGTGCGGACGAGGCCCTGGCGGTGCTGGAGCAGCCCTCGCCTGCGCTCAGCTGGTACGAGGTCTCCGCCCGGGTGGGTTCGGTAAGCAACAACGATGCGAGCCTGATCGAGCCGGTCTGAGCGCGCCCGGCGGCCCAGCCGCACGCCCCAGCCGCACCCGGCGCCCCAGCCGCACCGGGCGCACCCGGCGGCCCGGCTGTGCCAGACCCCTACGCGACGGGCCGTCGGCTACGCAGCTCAGGCTGCGTCGTCGAGCGCGAACGCCAGCACCTCGCCGGCCGCGGCCAGGAACACCGCCCGCACCCGCACGCCCGCCTCGACCATCGACCAGCGCAGCATGGTGTGCCAGGCATGGTCGGCCTGCGCGCGAAGCGGCGGACCGGGCCGTTCCAGCATCATCACCACGCTCCCCTCCGGCGCCTCCTCCTCCAGCACCGCCGCGAGCGCCTCGGCGATGCGGGCTGTGCCCCGGGCGTCCGGCAGGTCGGGGACGTCCTCGATCGGGATGATCACCGGACGTGGCACGTCGTCGGCGTCCAGCAGCAGCACCCACAGCGTGCGCCGTCGCGGGTGCACGCCGTGGTTGATGAATCGCGCCCAACGCAACAGGTCAGCATCGGTGCGCAGCGGTTCTTCAGAGTTGACAGGTTCGATCTCCATCACTCCAGGCTGCCTCCGGCAGACCGGTAACCCACGTTATCCACAGCACCGGATCGCAACGGGGGCGATCACGGCGAGTTGTCCACAACGTGCCGCTACACCCGCCGGCTGATGCTCCGCCGTCGTGCTCCACCTGCGGTCGGACGCCGCGCAGAGCCAGCCGCTCGTAGGCTGGAAAGGTGACCTACCCGCCCCCGCCGCAACGGGTGAGGACCTCCGCGACCTCACCGTTCGTCGTCGATGCCATCATCGCGGCGCTGCTGGTGTTCACCCTCGGCCCGATGTCCCTGGTGATCGGGGTGTCCATGGGCAACACCGTGGGCGCGGTGGTGTCCGCACTGACGAGCCTGGGCATGCCGGCAGCGCTGGCTTGGCGGCGCACCCGGCCGGTCGGCTCATCGGTCGCGGTGTATGCGATGGCGCTCGCGCACGTGCTCGCCGGAGTGATCCTGACCGGATCCGACCTGGTGATCTTCGTGGCGCTGTACTCGGTCACCGTGTACGGGCCGGTCTGGGCACGCCGCACCGCGCTGGGTTCGGCGCTGCTGGGCTGCCTCATCGTGGGTGGCTGGTACCTGGCCACCGCCGGCACCTGGTCCGACCTTCGCGGGGTGGTCAGCGCGCTGACGATCGCCGGGCTGCTGGGTGCCCTGGTGATCGCGTCCTGGGCGGTGGGGCTGATGCGCCGGGCCCGGGTGGTGCAGATCGAGACGCTGGCCGAACGCGCCGCGCGGCTGGAGGTGGAGCGGGACCAGCAGGCGCAGATCGCCACCGCCGCCGAACGTGCACGCATCGCCCGGGAGATGCACGACATCGTGGCGCACTCGCTGTCGGTGATCATCGCCCAGGCCGACGGCGGGAGGTATGCGGCGGCCACCTCCCCGGAGGCGGCCACGCACGCACTGACCACGATCTCCGAGACCGGGCGGGACGCGCTGGCGGACATGCGCCGCATCCTCGGGGTGCTGCGCGACGACGGGCAAGGGGACGCGGCGCTGGCCCCGCAGCCGGCGCAGACCGACCTGGACGCCCTGGTGGCGCACGTGCGCGACGCCGGGCTGGAGGTGTCCCTGGTGCGGATGGGCACGCCGCGGGCGCTGCCACCGGGAGCGGGGCTGACGATCTACCGGATCGCGCAGGAGTCGTTGACGAACATCCTCAAGCACGCCGGCCCGGGGGCCAGCGCCACTGTGCTGGTGCAGTGGACACCGGGCAGCCTGGTGCTGCAGGTCGACGACGACGGCCGGGGGGCGGCTGCCGGCTCCGACGGCGCCGGCCACGGGCTGCTCGGCATGCGCGAGCGGGCCACCATGCTCGGCGGCACGCTCACCGCCGGCCCGCGCACCGGCGGCGGGTACCGGGTGCGCGCGGAGATCCCGGTACCGGCAGGGGTAGCACAGGCGCCAGGGTCCGGGCAGAGCGGGCCGGCGCCCGGGCAGAGTGGGCCGGCCCAACCGCCACCACCCGCGCCGGGGCCGGTCACCCCGCCGTTGCAACCGCAACCGCTCCGTCCACCGAACACCGTGGGTCCCGGCGGGCCGGGCCAGCCGCCGTCCACGCCACGCAACGCTGCCGGTCCGCCGACGACGGCGCCCACCTCTCCCGACACGTCCTCTTCCGCAGGGCCCGGGCCGGCCCCTGGGTGGCAGACTGAGCCTGCCCAGCCACCCGCCAGCTCCGAGCACGAGGACCCGCAGCGACCATGACCGCAGACCCGTCCACCGCCACCGCTCCGATCCGGGTCGCCCTGGTGGACGACCAGCAGCTGGTCCGGGCCGGGTTCGCCCTGGTGATCAACTCCCAGCCGGACATGGAGGTGGCCCTCGAGGCCGGCGATGGCGCCCAGGCGCTGCGGCTGCTCACCTCCCACCCGGTGGACGTGGTGCTGATGGACGTGCGGATGCCCACCATGGACGGTCTCGCCGCTACTGCCCACCTCACCGACCCGGCCACCCAGCGGGTGGGCGATACGCCGAAGGTCGTCATCCTCACCACGTTCGACCTGGACGAGTACGTGCTGCAGGCGATCAAGGCCGGCGCCAGCGGGTTCCTGCTCAAGGACGCCCCACCGGAGGAGATGCTCAGCGCGATCCGTACCGTGCACAGCGGGGACGCCGTGATCGCGCCGTCCAGCACCCGCCGGCTGATCGAGCACCTGGCCACTGTGCTGCCCGCTGAGCAGAAGGCACCGGCCGCGGTGCTGGACTCGCTCACCGACCGCGAGCGCGAGGTGCTGGTGCTGATGGCCCGAGGACGCACCAACTCCGAGATCGCCGGCGAGCTGTTCGTGGCCGAGGCCACGGTGAAGACGCACGTGGGTCGGGTGCTGGCCAAGCTGGGCGCCCGGGACCGGGTGCAGGCGGTGGTGACCGCCTACGAGACCGGACTGGTGAAACCCGGGTCGTAGTTCCGCACCAGCCTGCGTCAGTGGTTCACCGGCACGCTGGTGTGCACGCTGGTGTCCACCCACGGTATGACCGCAGAACCCACCCACGGCGCGACGCGCACGAGGCCGCCTGCTCCGTAGCGTGAACACCATGACGACAACAGCGCACACCTCCCCGGCCGCCGTCAGTGCCCGCGACCTCACCAAGGTCTACGGCAGTGGCGACGTGGCCGTGACCGCCCTGGACTCGGTGAACGTGGACTTCGCCCGCGGGGCGTTCACCGCGATCATGGGTCCCAGCGGCTCCGGGAAGTCCACCCTGATGCACCTGCTCGCCGGGCTGGACTCGGCTACCTCCGGTCGGGTGGTCCTCGGCGGCACCGAGCTGACCAGCCTCACCGACAAGCAGCTCACCGTGCTGCGCCGGGAGCGGATCGGGTTCGTGTTCCAGGCCTTCAACCTGCTGCCGATGTTCACTGCGGCGCAGAACATCGCGCTGCCCTCCCAGCTGGCCGGCACCACTGTGGACTCCGACTGGCTGGACCTGCTCACCGGCACCTTCGGGCTGACCGACCGGCTGTCCCACAAGCCGCACGAGCTCTCCGGCGGCCAGCAGCAGCGGGTGGCGATCGCCCGTGCGCTGAGCACCCGACCGGACGTGGTGTTCGCCGACGAACCGACCGGCAACCTGGACTCCCGCTCCGGGGTGGAGGTGCTCTCCTTCCTGCGCCGCAGCGTGCGCGAGCTGGGCCAGACGATCGTGATGGTCACCCACGACCCCGCCGCGGCCTCGTATGCCGACGAGGTGGTGCTGCTCGCCGACGGCCAGATCGCCGGCACCATCGCCGAGCCCACCCCGGACTCGGTGCTGGCCGGCCTGGACGCACTGCGCACCGCCGAGACCACCGGGATGGCCCGCTGATGCTGCGTCTGACCCTGACCCAGATGCGCGCGTCGGCCGGGCGACTGGTGGCCGCGGGCATCGCGATCGTGCTCGGCACCGCGTTCGTGGCGGCGTCGCTGATGGCCGGCGCGGTGATGGAACGCACCACCTACGACGCGGTCACCGCCCGTTACGCCGATGCCGACCTGGTGCTCTCCGGGGCGATCGACGCCGACCAGCTCGACCAGGTGCGCACCGCCGACGGTGTCGCGGCGGCCGCTTCGACCGACACCGCCAGCGTCCAGCTGGAGCACGGCTCCCGCAGCCAGTACGTCAGCCTCGGCGCCTCGGCCAGCGACGACCGGCTGCGCAGCGAGACCCTCACCGAAGGTGACCTGCCCACCCAGACCGGCCAGATCGCCGTCGCCGAGGGGGTGGCCGAGCGGCTCGGCCTGTCCCTCGGGGACGAGCTGACCGTGGTGCAGGAACAGTGGACGGACGACCCGGACGCACCACCGACCACACAGGAGACGGCGCTGCAGGTGGTGGGGCTGATCGCCTCACCCACGGTGTACCTGTTCGCCCCGACAGAAGCCGTGGTCAGCCCGGGTGACCTCGCCGCCATCCGGGCCTTCACCGCGCCCGAGGATGCCGGGACGAGCTATGAGGTGATGGTCGCTATCGACCAGGGCGCCGACCCGCAGGCGGTGGCCGAGGAGCTCCACGGTATCGCCGGCGGCACTCTGCAGACGCAGACCGTGGACGAGATCGCCGAGGAGCAGACCGCTGCGATCACCGGGGACAGCGCGACGATGGTGGCAGTGCTGCTGGCGTTCGCGGCGGTGGCGCTGATCGTGGCCGCCCTGGTGATCGCGAACACCTTCCAGGTGCTCGTCGCCCAGCGCACCCGCACTCTGGCGCTGCTGCGCTGCGTGGGTGCGGACCGCCGGCAGGTGCACACCTCGGTGCTCACCGAGGCCGCGATCCTCGGTCTGCTCAGCTCGCTGGTCGGCGTCGGGCTGGGCACAGGTCTGCTGGCGCTCGGGCTGCGCGTGCTCGCGCAGTCCACCAGCGACCTGCCACTGTCCACGAACCTGGTGATCACCCCGGCGGCGGTGGTCGTGCCGCTGCTCACCGGGCTGGTGGTGACCGTGGCGGCCGCCCTGCTCCCGGCCCGGCTGGCCACCCGGGTGGCACCACTGGCCGCGCTGCGCCCCGTCGACGCGCCGCCCACCTCCCGGGCCTCGAAGATCCGGGTGGCGATCGCGGCTGTGGCCGTGGCCGGTGGTGCCGCTCTGCTCGCTCTCGGACTCTGGGTGGCCGGTGGTGGCGACGACCCCAACGGGCTGATCATCGGGCTCGGGATCGGGATCCTGGGCGGACTGGTGTCCCTGTTCGGGCTGCTGCTCGGCTGTGTGCTGATCGTGCCCGGGCTGATCCGGCTGGTCGGGCGCCTGCTCGGGCGCAGCGTGCCGGCCCGGGTCGCGGTGGCCAACGCGGTGCGCAACCCACGCCGCACTGCGGCCACGGCGAGCGCACTGGTGATCGGTGTGACGCTGGTGACGATGATGAGTACCGGTGCGCTGGCCGCGAACCGGGCACTCAGCTCCGAGCTTGCCTCCAGCTTCCCGGTCGACCTGGAGGTGAGCACCGCCTCCGCGTTGCAGGACGCGCAGATCCAGACGGTCACCGGAACCGCAGGTGTGCAGGAGAGCGTCGCGCTCGCACGCACCACCGCCGCCACCGACCTGCCTGGCATCGGCGCGGCCGACCTGGACGTGGCCGCTGCGCACGAGGGCGACCTGGCCACCGTGGTGCGCTCCGGCGAGGCCATCGCCGGCCTTGACGGGAACACCATCGTGGTGGGCCACCAGCTGGCGGCCGACTACGGTCTGGACTCCGGTGATCAGATCACGCTGACCGGACCGAGCGACCAGGAGGTGCCGGTCACGGTGGCGGTGACCAATCTGGACGGCGTCACCACCCTGGTCACCCCGGACGTGCTCACCGAGCTCGACCCGGACGCACCGGTGGCCATGCTCTGGGCACGAGTGGCCGATGACGACGCCTACGGCACGGTCACCTCGGTGCAGACCAACCTCACTGAGGGTGCGCAGGGCTCGGGCGATGTCGAGACCCCGCAGGTGACCGGAGCCGCGGTGGAGCGGGCGAGCTTCCAGCAGGTGGTGAACACGATGCTGGCCGTGGTGGTCGGGCTGCTCGCCGTGTCCGTGGTGATCGCGCTGATCGGGGTTGCGAACACCCTGTCCCTGTCGGTGATCGAGCGGCGGCGGGAGTCGGCCATGCTGCGGGCGCTGGGCCTCACCCGCGGACAGCTGCGCGGGATGCTCGCTGTCGAAGGGTTGATGATCGCCGGGGCCGGAGCGCTGATCGGGATCCTCGCTGGCCTGGTCTACGGCTGGGCCGGGTCGGCGATCATCCTCGCCGGGATGGCCGACGTGCCCCTGGTGGTGCCGTGGCGAGACCTCGGTCTGGTCACGCTGGTCGCGCTGGGTGCGGGCCTGCTCGCCTCCGCGCTGCCGGCACGCACAGCGGCCCGCACCTCTCCGGCCGCGGCCCTGGCGGTGGACTGACCGGGGACTGACCGGTGACTGGCCGGGGGGTGGCCGGCGCCTGGCCGGGGGCCCGTTCCGGATCTGGTACCGCAGCAGAGTCTGCGGCACTAGGCCGCCGGGCACGGTCCACCACCCGACCGGAGCGTCCACCCGACCGCAGTGTCCACAGGGGCCCTGCAGACGCGGCCCTCCCGTGGGCAGGATCGAGGGATGGATGTTGCCGCACGCCACCACCTCGCCGTGGTCTCCGGACCCGGTGTGGGCTGGGTGCTGCCGCTGGCCGGCGGCGCCGTCGTGGTGGGCCGCGGCGCGGGTGCCGACCTGGTGCTGACCGACCCACAGCTGTCCCGGGAGCACCTGCAGGTGCGCGACCGTGGCGGGCGGGTGCGTCTGCGGGACCTCGGTTCGGTGAACGGGACGCGGATCGTGCTGGCCCGGGGTGTACCGGTGACCGGGGCACCACCCCGGCTGGCGCGCCGGTCCCAGCGCGTCGGTCGCCGTTGGCGGTCGGTACCGGTGGGCAGCCGGGTGCTGGCCGGTTCGGTGGTGCTGGAGCTGCGGGTGCACCCGGGCATGGTGCTACCGGTGCAGCTTGAGGAGCAGTCCGACCTGAGCGGCGGGCTGCTCGGTCGGCTGATGCTGCCGCTGCTGATGTCGGCCTCAGCGCTGCCGCTGCTGCTCGGCGGCGGTGGTGGCGCCTGGCGCCTCGTGCTGCTGATCGCGCTCCCGGTGGTGCTGGTGGCGGCGATCCTGTGGCCCGCGCTGCGCGACCGGGCCCGTCGGCTGCGCCGCACCGGACGGCACGAGGAACGGGAGCCGCCGGTGCCCCAGCCGGTGGCCGACCCGGCAGCGCTGCTGGCTGCGGCCGGTGCTCCGCTGCAGTTGCCGGAGGAGGGGCCACGCTGGGAGGTGGGAGATGCGAACGTGCGTGCCCCGGTGCCACGCCGCCCGGACCGGGCGCTACGCAGACGAGCTGGCACACGCGCCGAGCAGATGCGGTTCGTGCCCGTGCCCGAGCCCGGGTCGGGGCTGGCGCTGGTCGGCGATCCCGGCCCGACCGGCTCGCTCGGCCGGTGGGTGGCGCTGCGCCACCACGCCCTGACCGGGGAGCCGGTCGAGGCACCCTGGCAGGAGCTGGCAGAGCTGGGCACGACTGCCCCGGGACGCGAGGCCGGGCCGTTGCTACGTGTGCTGACCTGCCAGCAGCCGGCCCCAGCAAGGACGCCTGCGGGCACAGCCCGACACCTGGTCCTGGCGCCGACGATGGCCGCAGTGCCCCGGTGGTGCTCGACCGTGCTGGAGGTGCGCAGCGAGCACACTCGGCACGTCAGCCCGGAGTGGGCTGCAGCAGTGCTCGCCGAGCTTCGCTCTTCGCACGACGGCGGAGCCTCCGTGCCCACGTCGGTGCACCTGGGCGAGCTCCTCGAGCCGGCGGAGACGCCGGTGCACAGTGAGCGGGCGGCGACGCCGGTGGCCGGATGGGCTGAGCCGCTGTCAGGAGAACTGAACCATCGGGGCACGGCGTCGCAGCCGGAGCGGCTGGCGGTCCCGGCAGCCTGGGCCGACCCAGGGGTGCGGGCACCGCTCGGGGCGAGTGCTCACGGACCGGTGTGGCTCGACCTGGCCGAGCACGGCCCGCACGCGCTGGTAGCCGGGACCACCGGGTCGGGAAAATCCGAGCTGCTGCTGGCCTGGATCCTCGGGCTGGCACACCAGGCCTCACCGGCGGACACCCAGTTCGTGCTGTTCGACTACAAGGGCGGGGCCACGTTCACGCCACTGCGCAACCTGGCGCACGTGGTCGGGGTGCTCACTGATCTGGACGAGTCGGCCACCGCACGTGCGCTGGCGAGCCTGCAGGCCGAGCTGCGGGCACGAGAACGGGCACTGGCAGCGGTGGGCGCGCACGACCTGACCGAGCAGCGCCGCCGCACCTCGGGCGCGGACCGGCTGGGACGGCTACTGGTGGTGGTGGACGAGTTCCGGGTGATGGCCGATGCCCATCCAGAACAGCTCGATGCGCTGGTGCGCCTGGCCGCACAGGGCCGGTCCCTAGGCATCCACCTGGTGCTCGCCACCCAGCGACCCGGCGGGGCGATCACCCCGGACATGCGGGCGAACCTCACTGTGCGGCTGTGCCTGCGGGTGCTGGAGGAGACCGACTCCCTGGACATGCTCGGCGACCCCAGCGCCGCCCGCCTGCCCCGGCTGCCCGGGCGGGCGGTGCTGCGCACCGAGGATGCCGAGGAGGTGCAGACGGCGTGGTGCGGTGCGGTCGCCGACGGCTGGGTGGCACAACGGGTCGGGATGCTGAATCGGGCTGCTCGGACGCTGGCCGATGCCGAACCGTGGCGCCGTTCGCTGCGTCGGCCGTGGGCGCCGCCGCTGCCGGAGTCCTGCCACGTGCAGGATCTCGACCAGTACGCACCGTCGGCGCACGACCCTGCGCCGGTCCATGACGGCGCACGGACGAATAACCGCGCACCAGCCCAGGACCCCTCTCCGGCCAGTGCCCAGGACGGCGACACCGCCGGATTCCCGGTCCCATGGGCACTGCTGGACCTGCCGGACGAGCAACGCCTTGGCCCGCGATGGTTCACCGGTGGCTCGCTGCTGGTCAGTGGCGGGCCAGGCAGCGGCCGTTCTACCGCGCTGGGCACCATCGTCGAGGCCGCTCTTCGCGGCGGCACTCCCGTGCACCTGATCGCCGAGGACGTCGAGAGCTGGCCGGGAGCGAAGGCCCCGGCTGCCGGAACCTGGTGCTCGATCGCCGACCCCCGCCGGGTGCGGCGGCTGCTCGAGCGGTTGCTGGACGGAGACGGACCAGGCCTGCTGGTGCTCGACGATGTGGACGCCATCGCCGAGTCGCTGGAGGAGACCGGGGCACTGGGCGAGGGGGTCGACCTGCTGCTCACCGTGCTTCGCCGGGCCCGGCGGCTGGGGCTGGACGTGGCACTCAGCGCCACGGAGAGCTCACGCCGGTGGGCGATGGCGGCGGACCGGCAGCTGCTGCTCTGTCCGCGTGACCCGGCGGACGCCGTGCTCGCCGGTGCGCCACGGGAGCTGGTCGCGGCGGGCTGGCTGCCCGGACGCGGGGTGCTGCTCGAGCGCGGCGACGCCTGGGTGGCACAGGTGCTGCTGTGCCAGCCGGAGCAGGAGTCGTGGCAGCATCCCGAGCAGGCGCCGTTGCGGCTGGCGCCGCTGCCGGCACTGGTCCGGCTCTGCGACGCACCGAGTGAGGCAGCGGCAACGACCGCCCCGCAGACCACAACAGGCTCGGCGACCACAACAGGCTCGGCGACCGCCACGGACCGGCGCCAGGCGGTGTACCTCGGCCGTGGCGGTGACGACGCCGGCTGGGTGCACCGGACGCTCGGGGCAGGCGACACCTGGTTCGTCTGCGGGCCACCGGGTTCCGGCCGGTCCACCGCACTGGCTGCGATCACCACCCAGCTCGACCGTGCCGGCTGGCAGGTGCTCGACGCGCGAGCTCCCGTGCCCGAGCGCGACCGCGGGACAGCGATCGCGACCGCGCTCGAGACCGGCACCAGCACTGCGACGGGCCCCAGCACAACGGCAGGTCTCGATACAACGGCAGGTCCCGATACAACGGCGGGCCCCGGTGCGGGGACCGTGCTCGTGGTCGACGATGTCGACCGGCTACCGAGCACCGCCGCTGAGGAGTGGGCAACCTACTTGAGCGCACATCCCGGCATGACGCTGCTCGGCGCGGGCCGCGCAGAGTCGGTTGCGACCACGTTCCACCCGCTCGCGGTGCGACTCCGGGAATCCGACCTGAGCCTGGTGCTCGCCGACCCCCGGCCCGCACACCTCCCGAACAACGACCTGCGCGCGATGCAAGACCCCATCACCAGGCCCGGCCGCGGCGTGCTTGCCGACGCCCGCGGCACCCTCCCGCTCCAGATGACCACAGCGGAACGGAAGCCGCCCACGGACTAGAGAACGCCGTCGGGACGACCATGCTGGGCAGTGGCGGCCAGCGAGGCCGGGACGAGCAGGCAGATCGTCACCACCACGGGCAGCACCAGCGCCGGCACCAGCGCCCACCACTCCAGCGCGCCCCAGGAGGTGACCGCGACCGCAAACTGCAACAGCTGCCAGGTGATCACCGGAGCGCGCCCCCACCGCTTGCCCTGCCACAGCCCGCGGACAGCGAGGACGAGGAAGCCGCCGATCAGTACGAGCACCAGCAGCACACCGGCGTTGGTGCCGAGCAGGTCACCGTGGTCGAGGATCGAGGCCGCGACCACGGCGATGCCGAGCACCACCAGCACGATCGCTTCCAGCAGCACCAGCGCCAGCCCGATCCGCAACGGCATCGGGCGGGGACCAGCAGATTCCTCAGTCACCCGATCACCCTAGCTACCGGTACCACAGGGCGAGCGCGCCCGGGACCGGAGAGGGCCCACAACCGCAGAATTCCGGCCTTGCTGTGACTGATCTCTCAGCCAAATTTGATTGAAATTTCGCACGAAGGTCTTGTGTACGGCGCGTGAACCGTGTGACAGTTGTTCTCAGAGAAATGACGCAGACGCGCGATTCTCAACTCCCCCTGTATCGTTCGAACCACAGCTGCGTCTGCATGCCCCTAGAAGGAGAATACGCATGGATTGGCGTCACGACGCGGCCTGTCTCACCGAGGACCCCGAGCTGTTCTTCCCGATCGGGAACACCGGCCCGGCGCTGGTCCAGATCGAGGAGGCCAAAGCCGTGTGCCGCCGGTGCCCGGTGGTCGACACCTGCCTGAAGTGGGCGATCGAGACCGGTCAGGACGCCGGCGTCTGGGGTGGCATGTCCGAGGACGAGCGCCGCGCGCTCAAGCGCCGCACCGCCCGGGCCCGCCGCGCCGGCTAACTTCCGCGACCGTTGCCGACGGCCGATCCCCGCTCGGGGGTCGGCCGTCGCTCTGTGTGCCCTCCCGCGGGCGGGCGCAGTGTGGCGACCTGCTCATGCGTCGCGGATCTCTGCCAGCCGAGCCTTGAGCACCACCTCGGTGCCGCCGCCCTCCAGCGGCGCCCAGTCGATGCTGCCATCCAGCTCGGTGGCCACCAGCGTCCGCACGATCTGAGTGCCCAGACCGTTCATAGCGGCTTGCGGCTCCATCCCGCTGCCGTCATCCATCACTCGCACCCGGAGCATGGTGCCCGACCGTTCGGCCTCGATCGTCACCGTGCCACCGACCTTGGCCAGGCCGTGCTCGACGGCGTTGGTCACCAGCTCGGTCAGCACCACCGCCAGGGCGGTCGCGTCCGTGGCCGGGACCCGGCCGAAGGTGCCGGTGCGCACCGTCTTCACGTGTGCCTCGCCGGAAGCCACGTCGGCAGCCAGGCGCAAAGTCCGGCCGAACACCTCGTCGAAGTCGACCACCTCGTCGATGGTCTGGGAGAGAGCTTCGTGCACCGTGGCGATAGTGGCGACCCGGCGCATCGCCTCCTCCAGGGCGGAGCGGGCGTCGGTGGAGTCGGTACGGCGTGCCTGCAGCCGGAGCAGCGCGGCGACGGTCTGCAGGTTGTTCTTCACCCGGTGGTGGATCTCTCGGATGGTGGCGTCCTTGGTGAGCAGCTCCCGCTCCCGGCGGCGCAGCTCGGACACGTCCCGGACCAGCAGGACGGCGCCGACGCGCTGGCTGTACTCGGTCACCGGCACAGCGCGCAGGGACAGGCTCACCCCACGAGCCTCTACTTCAGTACGCCATGCGGCCCGACCCATCACCACCAGCGGCAGCGACTCGTCCACCGGCGAGCTCGCCTCGATCAGCGGGGTGACCACCTCCGCCAGCGACCGACCGACGATCTCGTCGGTCACGCCCAGCCGGTGGAACGCCGACAGTGCGTTCGGGCTCGCGTAGAGCACGTCGCCCTCGCTGTTCAGCCGGATCAGACCATCCCCCACTCGGGGGGCACCGCGGCGGGGCCCGGTGGCTGCGTTCGGCAGCGGGAACTCGCCGCGGGAGATCATGCCGCACAGTTCGTCTGCGGACTCGACGTAGTTCACCTCGAGCCGGCTGGGCGTGCGGCTGGCGCCGAGGTAGGTCTCCCGGGCGATCAGCGCCAACGTCTTGCCGGCGCGAACGACTGGGATGATCTCCTCGCGGATGGCGTAGGTGCCGTTCCACCGGGCCTCCTTCGCCCGGCTGATGCCTTCGCGCTCCCGTGCCTGGTGCAACGTGTCGCGCAGACTCTCCGGGACGGTGGAGCCGACCACGTCATCGTGGTGCACAGTCGCTCCGGTGGACGGCCGCGCGTGCGCGACGGCCACGAAGTCTCCGTTGTTGGTCGGCAGCCAGAGCACCAGGTCGGCGAACGCCAGGTCGGAGATCACCTGCCAGTCGCCGACCAGCAGGTGCAGCCACTCGGCATCCTGCGTGCTCAGTCCGCTGTGCTGCTCGATCAATTCACCCATCGTGGACACGGGCTAAGCCTACGCACGGACCAGGGCGGTCCTCGCACAGCGAGCGCCAGCATCTCATCGATGCCACATCCCGCGCCTTCGCGTGCGATTCGACCCCGAAGGCAGCGGCTCGATCCCGAAGGCAGCTGCCAGCTCGCCCTATTCTCGTTGCGGTGGTCGCCGCTGTGGGTGTGCTGGTTTCTGGTCGGGTTCTGGTGGTGGCGGGCCTGGTGGTGGCGGGCTTGGTGGTGGAGCAGTCTGTAGTGTCCGGCCGTCGGGGTCGGTGAACGTCCACCGTGCGGGCCTGTGGTCGTGGCAGTGTCGGGTGATGGTCAGGTGGTGTTGGTGGACCAGGGTGTGGTGCCACCAGCACAGCAGGATGCCGTTGTCGGTGCTGGTGTGTCCGCCGTGGTACCACCACAGGCAGTGGTGGATCTCTCCGATACCAGGTGGACCGGCACAGCCGGGGTACTGGCAGTGCCGGTCGCGGGCGATGATCGCCCGGGCCTGGGCCGGGGTGAACAGCCGCTCGGTGCGCCCGGAGTCCAGCACCTGCCCCTGGGGTCCGAAGACCACCCGGTGGAACTCCCCGTCACACAGCAGCTTGGCCAGCTGCCCGTGCGGGATCGGGGTTCCGTCGGCGAACGTTGCCGGGGCCACACCCCGTAGCAGGTCGTGGTCGATCCCGGCCGGAATCACCACCTCCTGGCCATGGTTCGTCCCGGGCACAGGCGCACCAGCTGGTGGCACCCGAACCCCGAAGGCATCGATCTGCTGGCAGGTGGACGTGGTCGGGGCCGTCGCGTTCAGGAGACGCTCGAGCGTGGCCACATCGACGGTGATGGCGATGTGGGGCCGCACCCGCGCACCGGGCTGCACCGTACCGGCATCCAGGTGGGACCGGCACAGCTGCACCAGCGCATCAGCACGACGCTGGGCAGGCGTCCGGCCATCATCAGCAGCAGGAACACCGATGATGCCCTTGAGCACCTCCTCGACCAGCTGTCCCTCTTCGTGACCCAACCAGCCCCTGATGTCGGTGCCATCCAGCACCTGAGAGACGAACAGCTCACGCTGGGCGCTCTGCTCACGCCAACGCCGGTCGGCCGCCTCCGGATCAGCCCGCACCGCCCATGCCTTGACCACCCGGGTGAAGACATCCACATCCATCCGGGCAGCCTGTTCGACCAGGAACCCCTCACCCATCTCCTCATCGGCCAGCTGCTCCCGCTGGGCGTCCGTCTTCGTGTACGCAGCCAGCACCCGAGCATGCTCAACACCAAGCCGCTCGGCCCGCAACGCCGCAGCAGTCAGCGGCAACCGATCCCGCAGGTCGCGAGCCAGCAACCGCATAGCGTTGGAGGTGTGCTGGCGCCGGTGGGTGTGCACCGACCACCACCGAGAAAACGAGCGATACCCCATCTCGTTCCACGCCCTGCCCGACTCGATACCACCCACACACTCCTGCTGCAGAGCCTCCACCCCCCGAGTCACCCGCTCCACCCCGGCAGCGACCGCAGCGGCCTCATCATGACCGAAGGTGGCGAACGCGGACTGCGTGAGTGCAGAAAGCTCAGCGCTGACCTGCCCGAGCCGTTCGCACAACTCTTCAGCAGTCGCCGGGACACCTGCATCGGTGATCAGCGTCATCCTCGTTCGCCTCCCTTCGGACCCGTATCGACCAGCACCTCGCATCTAGTACTGCTGTTCGATCACTGCTTATAGTTTATGTGAGACCACCGACATCCGGCTCGGTTCCGATACGCCGTCGACGCCGCCGCCCGGTGGACTCCTCCCAGTCTCCGTCGGCGCTAGCACACCGCGTCCCTGCCCCCGAGGGGGCTGTGGACAACGTGGCAAGAAGCGTGCGCGTTAGCTGTGCGCAGGTTTCGTATCATGGCGGTATGCGTATCGGTATTGGCAGCGACGAGTCCGGCAGCGACCTCAAGAGCGTGGTGATCACCCACCTGCGGGAGCAGGGGCATGACGTGGTCGACTACGGTTACACCCGCGCCGGCGGCGAGGGTGCCGAGTACTCCGCCACCTACGCCCGTAAGGTCGCCCACGCGATCCGGGAGGAGGACGTGGAGCGCGGCGTGCTGATCTGCGGCACGGGGATCGGCATCTCCATCTCGGCGAACAAGGTGCGCGGTATCCGGGCCGCCGTGTGCTCCGAGCCGTTCACCGCCCGGCACACACGGGAGAACAACGGTTCGCAGATCATCGCGTTCGGGTCGTTCGTGGTTGGCCCGGACATGGCCAAGAGCATCGTCGACGCGTTCCTCGGCGCCACCTTCCGCGGCGAGACCGATCCAGAGTTCGTCAGCCGGTTCAACAAGATCGCGGCGATCGAGGACGAAGAGCGAGCAGCAGCCGCTACCGAGCTCGCCTAGGCTTCGCGCCTCACAGCGCCCGCGCCACGCTGCGCCGCAGCAGCAGGCTGCCCAGAACAAGAACGACCACAGCGAAACCCACCAGCACCCCGAGCGGTCCGGCGATGTCTGCCAGCGTTCCGCCGTGCCGCTGGATCTCCGCGAAGGCACGGTAGCCCCAGCCGTGCGGGGTGAGCGAGGCGACGAACTGCAACGACGCCGGGAAGATCTCCTGCGGCACCATGCACCCACCGAGTGCGGCGAGCACCAGCGCCAGGCCGACACCGAGCCCGGAGGCCGCTCCCTCGTTGTCCAGCAACGACCCGATCGCCATCGCCGCCCCGGCGGCCACGGTCGAGAACACCGCGAGCACCAGCAGGCACAGGCCCACGTTCCCCCAGGTCACCCCGAACAGCAGCGACGTACCGACCATCACGTACACGCCCTGGAAGAACGCGATCGCCCAGCGGCCGAGTGCCTGACCGGCCACCACTGAACCCGCCGAGACCGGCGCAGCGAGCGTCCGGGCGATCACCCGGTGGCGACGGGCGTCGATGAGGGTGGCCGAACCGGCCAGCGCCGTGAGGAAGACGAACAGCAGCACCTGCGAGGAGGCACCGACGTCGAATCCGGTCACCCCGGCGAACGCCTGGCTCACGTCATTGACGTCGACCACCTCGACACCGGCCGACGGCACCTGCTCCTCGGCGTCCCGCCAGGCGTCCTGCGCCGCTCCCGGGTCCACCCCGGACTGCTGCAGCGCCGTCACTCCCGCCTGTTCCCGGTCGACCTCGGCCACGGCGGACTGCACCAGCTGTGCCACCGCTGAGGAGCTACTGGTCGAGGCGAGCACCAGATCGAGGTGCACTGGGTCACCGGCATCGAACGCAGCAGCGTCGGCGTCGTCGATGAGTACTCCGGCATCGGCCCGGCCGCGGGCGAGGGTCTCCCGCGCCTGCCCGGCCGCAGCCACCTCGATGGTCACGTCCCGGGCGTCCAGCTCTGTCGCGATGCGCTGCCCCAGGGCGCTGGAGTCGTCGGTGAGCACCACCCGTCCGCTGTCGGTTCCGCCGCCGAACTGCGCGCCGATCACCACCACCAGCAGCAACGGGAAGATGAACGTGAAGAAGATGTTCGAACGATCCCGAAGGAACCGGCGCAGCTCCACCACGGTCACCGCCCATGCCGCGCTCACCGCGTCCCTCCCATACGCGCCGCGCACTCCCCCGCGCTCACGCCGCTACTCCCCGGTTCGGGATCAGCCGGGAGACCACCAGGCACACGGCCGCGAACCCCAGCATGATCATCACCGGCACCCCGATCGCGCCCAGCCCGCCACCACCGGAGGTGATCCCCAGCCCCCGGGTGAACGCCGCGATCGGGTTCAGGTCCACGATCGTGCCGACCAGCCCGGTGGCGGTGATCGGGAAGAACGCCCCACCGGACATACCCAGCACCAGCGCGATGATCGACTGCACCACGTTCGCCTGCTCGGCGGTACGCGCCAGGCGCACCACCACGAACGTCAGCGAGGTGGCGGCCAGCACCGCGGTCAGCACCAGCGCCGCCACCGCGGGCACGGACCCGAAGTCCACGCCGAACAGCAGCGACCCGATGGTCAGCAGCACCCCGGTGGCCACCACCCCGAGCACGAACGCCGTGAGCGCCTTGGCCGCCACGATCGTGGACGAGCGGACCGGCATCGACCGCAGCCGCACCAGCGTGCCCTCCTCCCGCTCGGCGATCAGCCCGAGCACCCCGAACCCGACGGTGAACATCAGGAACAGCCCCGCCTGCCCGGCGATCAGCATGCCACCGCTGCTCAGCTGTTCCGAGGAAGCCTCCCCCTGCTGCAGCTGCACCTGCCGCTGCGCGTCGAACACCTGCTGGGCGATCTGCCCGGCACGCTCCTCGTCCAGCGCTGCCGCACCAGCCGCCACCGACGCTACCGAGGCACTGCGGAACTCCTCGACCACCCCCTGCGCCATGGTGATGAGCACCTGTCCGGACAGGCCTGCGTCGTCACCGGTCACGAACCGTACCGGCGCCTGGCTACCGGAGGTGACTGCAGCGGTGAACCCTTCGGGAATCTCCACCCCGACATCGGCGCTGCCCGCCTCGACCGCTGCCTGCGGGTCGTCGGTCTCGACCGCGGTGACGTCCACGGCACCGCTGTCGGTGAGAGCCAGCACCAGCACACCGGCCAGCTCGTCGTGCTCCGGTGCAGACACCGCCAGGTCCACCGGCTCCAGCTCACCCTCGGTCGCCCCGCCGAGGAGCAGGTTGAGCACGGTCATCAAGGCCAGCGGCACCGCCAGGGAGAAGATCAGCACGGACTTGTCCCGCAGCCGGCGGCGCAGGTCTACCGCGGTCATCGTCAGCAGCGCGCGCACGGCCTAGTCCCGCAGCTCTTTGCCGGTCAGGTGCAGGAACACCTGCTCCAGGTCGGGCCGGGTGATCTCCACGTCGGTCAGCTCCAGCACCCTCGAGGCGGCAGTGACGATCGAGGCCAGGTGCGCCGGCGCATCGGCCACCCAGCACACCAGGGCGTCGCCGACCAGGCCACCACTGACCACGTCCACCCGCTGCACCCCGGCCACCTGCTGCAGCGCCTCGGTCGCGGCCGCCAGGTCACCGCTGCCGTCCAGTCGCACCTGGTCCAGCTCACCGACCAGGCGGATCAGCTCGGCGGACGTACCCTCCGCCTGGAGCCGGCCGGAGTCGATGATGCCGATCCGGTCGCAGAGCCGCTCGGCCTCCTCCATGTAGTGCGTGGTGTACAGCACGGCCATACCCTCGCCGGAGAGCGCCTCGACCGAGGTCAGGATGGCGTTACGGGACTGCGGGTCCACTCCGACGGTCGGCTCGTCCAGGATGAGCAGCGCGGGCCGGTGCAGCAGACCGGCGGCGATGTTCAGCCGACGCTTCATCCCGCCGGAGTACTCCTTGACCGGATCGCCGGCCCGGTCGGCGAGCCCGACCACGTGCAGCACCTCGTCCACCCGGGTGCGCAGCTCCTTACCGTGCAGGTTCTGCAGTGCACCGAAGTAACGGAGGTTCTCCCGACCCTTCAGGTCCGGGTAGAGGGCCAGGTCCTGCGGCACCAGACCGATCCGGGAACGGATCTTCACGTGTCGTGGGCCCATCGGCTCACCCAGCAGGTGCACGCTGCCGGAGTCCGGGGCGAGCAGCCCGGCGATCATCGAGATCGTGGTCGTCTTGCCGGCACCGTTGGGCCCGAGCAGCCCATAGGTCTCCCCGGGGGCGATGTGCAGGGACACCCCGGCCACCGCCTGCAGGTCACCGAAGGCCCGGGCGACGTCCTGCACCCGGAGCACGTCGGTGCTCACTGTCGTCTGCGTCGCCGCCACTGTCGTCTGCATCGCCGCCCATCTGTCCGTGGCTGCCAGAGGATGTTCCGCCGGGCATATTATCCATGCCGCTGCGCCACGTAGGCTCTGGGTGTGTCGCACCCTGTCCGCGCAGACCTGATCGCGCTCGTGGAGAGAGCCCGCAACGGCGCCTTCGACGAGCTAGCCGGGCCGCACTCCTATGACCCTGCCACCGCCTCCGGGTACCGGGAGGCTGCCGTGCTGGCACTGTTCACGCCGACCGCGCAGCCCACCTCTGCCAAGGCCGCCCAACAAGACGGCGCAGCCCAGCAGACCGACCTCTTCCTGGTGCAGCGTTCCCCGCTGCTGCGCCATCACCCGGGCCAGATCGCCCTGCCGGGCGGGTCGATCGAAGCCGAGGACGACGATTCAGTGGCCGCGGCGCTGCGGGAGACGCAGGAGGAGACCGGCATCCCGGCCGACCAGGTCGAGGTGCTCGGCGCGCTGCCGCCGGTGCTGGTGCCGATCAGCGAGTTCGTAGTCACCCCGGTGCTCGGCTGGGCACCGGCCGCCCGGCCGGAACCGGCGCTGGACACCGCGGAGGTGCTGCACACGCTGCGCCCGTGCGTCGACGACCTGCTCGATCCGGAAGCGCGCGCCACCGTGTGGATGGCCGGGCACGGCTCCAGCGGGTTCCGGCTGCCCACCGGGTGGGTGTGGGGGTTCACCGGGAACCTGCTGGACCACCTGTTCACCCAGCTTGGCTGGACCCGGGAGTGGGACGAAGGGGTGCGGCACACGATGAGCTGGGACGAGGCCCGCGGAGCTCGACTCCTCGGGCACGTACCCTCTCCGGACTGATCCGGACCCTCCCGCCCGATCCGGCCCCTCCCGCCCGATCCGCACCCTCCCGCCTGATCCGGACCGCTCGGTGGGCGCTGCCTGACCACACGCCGGCCAGCATCAGCCCGGTCGCCCAGCTGGCGCCGGCTCAGCGCCCGTGCGCGATCAGCTCGTCAACCCGGCGGTGCGCGATCTGCCGGGCCCGGCTCGGGCTGATCCGGCTGTCCTCGGCGATGATGCTCAGTGCCAGGCCATCCAGCAGCGCCAGCAGCTCGGTCGCATCATCCTCCGCGGTGGCTGGCGATCCGCCGGCGGCCGGCAACAGCAACCGCAGCCCGTTGCGCATCCGTCCCCACAGGTTGGCGTAGACCTCAGCGGCAGCGTCGTCCACCGTGGCGCGCCCCGCCAGTGCCAGCCAGATCCTGGCCACCGTGTTGTCCGAGTCCTTGGGCAGCAGCCGGTCCGCCAACGTGTGCAGGCGCTCGGTAGGGTCCTCGATGTTCTCCAGCTCGCCGTACCGCTCCGCGGCGCCTGCAGCGATGGAGGCCATCGCAGCCGTCAGCATCTCCGCCTTGGTCGGGAAGTGATGCTGGACCGCCCCCACGGACACGCCCGCGTGGGCGGCGACCGCGCGCACGCTGAGTCCCTCGAACCCGGACTCGGCCACGATGGCAATGACCGCGGCGACGACCTCCCCCCGGACGCTCTTACTCATTCGTGCCTGCCTCCGCGATAGGTCGTGTACAGATGCCATGCTGCCATCCCGGCCCGGCGTGCCAGCACGGTCGGCTCCGGGTGAGTGTCCGGGCCAGCACGATTCGCCATCGCCGCCACCGCCAGCAGGAACACGCCCAGCCCGAGCAGTGCTGCTTCGACGGTCTCCATCCCGAGCTCGACCATCACCGTCAACCACTCCCGGTCGATGTCCGGCGCGGCCAGGGCGCGCACGCCGACGCCCACCGCCGCGAGCACCACCCCGCCGACGATCCAGCCGGTGGGACGGTGCCCTTCCCGGCGGTGAACGAGTGCCGCGACCACCAGTAGCGCGACGCCCACGACCAGCAGCAGGAACCGCACCCAGGCCCACGTGCCCATCTGCTCGAGCATGCCGTCCACACCTGCGCCAGAGCCGAGCCCGAGCACGACGCTCGCACGTTCACCGACCACACCGATCCCCGACGCGAGCGCAGCCAGCACACAGCCGGTGATGCCCCAACCGAACGCGGTCCGAGACCGCTGCCGGTACCGGATCAAGAGGATCCCGGCCGCGACCGGCGCCAGCAGCCCGAGCAGTTCGATGATACGGAACATGATCATTCCAATACGTTCGACTTGTGGCTCAAATACGAACGTACTTTTTGATGGGTCGACCCGTCAACCCCGGCCGCTCTGGGTGTGCCGACGTCACCAGTTCGCCGCCGCTGCGCGCGCCCAGGGCAGGAGCGCCGCTGCGCGCGCCCAGAGCAGGAGTACGACGGCGGAGCCCACCTGGCCACGGTGAGCTCCGCCGTCGTACGTGGTCGGCTGGGGCTAGGCCCGGCGCACCACCTCGTCGAAGACCGCCTCCAGATGCGCATCGCTGCCCTGGCGTGCCGGGTCAGCCAGGTACCACTCGATGCTCTCCCCCAGGCCCTGCTCCAGCGTGGCGGTCGGGGCGAACTCCGGCACCAGGGCGCGGATCTTGCTGTTGTCCAGCACGAACGAGTGCGCCTTGTCCCCGAGCAGCGAGCCACCCATCCGGGTATCGACGGCGGCGATCACCTCCGCGGGAGCGTGCACCAGCTGCGCCTCCACCCCGAGCAGCCGGCCGAGCGTCTGGTAGAGCTCGTTCCAGGTCGGCGCCAGGTCAGAGGTGATGTGGAAGGCTTCACCGATCGCCTCCGACCGGCCGAGCAGACCGACGAAGCCGATGGCGAAGTCGGCCGCCCGGGTGATCGTCCACAGAGTGGTGCCGTCGCCGACCACCACCACCGGGGCGCCGCGGCGCAGCCGCTCCACGTCGGTCCAACCGCCGACAGTGGGCACCCGGGTGCGGTCGAAGGTGTGCGAGGGTCGCACCACGGTCACCGGGAAGCCGCGCTCGGCGTGGGCCCTGCGGAGCAGCTCCTCGCTGGCGGCCTTGTCCCGGGAGTACTGCCAGTACGGGTTGTCCAGCGGGGTCTCCTCGGTCACCGGCAGCCGGGCGGGCGGGGTCTGGTAGGCCGACGCCGAGGAGATGTACAGGTACTGGCCGGTGCGCCCGGAGAACAGGTCCACCGCTGTGGCCGCGTGCTCCGGGGTGAAGGAGGTGAAGTCGGCCACCGCGTCGAACTCGGCAGCACCGAGCACCGCGCGCACCGCCTCCGGGTCGCGCACGTCGGCATGGACGGTGCGCACCTCCTCTGGCACGGCGCGCAGGGTGGACGCTCCGCGGTTCAGCACGGTCACGTCCCAGCCGCGCTGCAATGCCACCGGCACGCACGCCGCACTGATCTGGCCGGTGCCCCCGATGAACAGCACACTGGACACGGCCTGGCTCCTCTCGTCGCGCTCAACCTATCCGCTCACTGGCCGCAGCACGGCCCTGCCAGGTGTCCCCCCGCGGGCTCAGTCCCGCCCGACCGGCAGGTGCCCGAACCGGTGCAGGGTGCGGGAGATGGCCTGCTCGCGCAGCACGCAGAGCAGCTCGCGGCGTCCGGAGGCGAGCACCTCCCCGGTCAACGGAGTGACGTCGGCACGCTCGTCCGCGGCCGCCTCCCACAACCCGGGCACCTCACCGACCACGCGCAACCGGCCGGTCACGTCCCCGGCGGCCACCCGGATGCAGAACGCCTCATCGGTCTCGGTACCCCAGCCCAGGGCAGCCACCTCCGCCCCGAGCAACGACTCGGCCGCAGCGGTCACCTCCGGGTGCAGGCTGACCTCCACCGGCACCCCGGCACATGCTGCGGCGAGCACCATCCGGCCCACCTCCACCGGCAGGCCGTCCGCGCCCGCCCGGATCGCCAGCAGCGGCACCGGCCGGTAACGGAAGATGTTCGCCTCCGCGCTCAACCCGGTCAGGTCCCGCTCCGCGCGGAAGACCTCGTCGCGGGCCCAGGCGTCGCTGGCCACGGAGGCACGCAACCACTCCGCCTGCGCCGGGTCGGCCGCCAGGAGCAGGTAGGTGTCCAGCAGGTCGGCCACCCGACTGCCGAGCACACCCTGCCCGGTCGGCCGCTCCCGGGTGGTCCAGGTGCCGAGCTGGGCCACGTAGTTCGGGCCGCCGGCCTTGGCACCGGGGCCCACCGAGGACCGTTTCCAGCCGCCGAAGGACTGCCGCTGCACGATCGCACCGGTGATGTGCCGGTTCACGTAGGCGTTGCCGACCTGCACGTGCGCCAACCAGTGCCGGATCTCGTCCTCGTCCAGGCTGTGCAGCCCGCCGGTGAGCCCGTAGGCGGTGGCGTTCTGCCACTCGATCGCCTGCTCCAGGCTCTCCGCGGTCATGATGCCCAGCACCGGACCGAAGTACTCGGTGAGGTGGAACGGGGACCCGGGCCAGACCCCCTCCTTCATCCCCGGCGACCAGAGCCGGCCGGTCTCGTCCAGCGGGCGCGGCGGCACCAACCAGGTCTCCCCCGGCTCCAGGCGGGTCAGCGCCGTGTGCAGCTTGCCCTGCGGGGGCTCGATCACCGGCCCCATCGTCACCGCGAGGTCGGTGGGCCACCCCACCCGCAGCGAGCTCACCGCGTCGATGAGCTGCCGGCGGAACCGCTCCGAGGTGGCCACCGAGCCGACCAGGATGAGCAACGAGGCGGCCGAGCACTTCTGCCCGGCGTGCCCGAACGCGCTGCGCACCGCATCGGCCACGGCCAGGTCGTAGTCGGCGCTCGGGGTGACGATGAGCGCATTCTTCCCCGAGGTCTCCGCGAGCACTCCGGGGCCGCCCGGGTGCTCGGCGCGCCAGGAGGAGAACATCCGGGACGTCTCGTAGCCGCCGGTGAGGATCACCCGGTCCACATCCGGGTGGGCGACCAGCCGCTGCCCGGCACCCTGCTCGTCAGCCCGCACGATCTGGATGGTCTCCAGGGGGACACCGTGGGCGGTCATCGCTGCGTGAACAGCGGCCACGACCACTTCGGAGCAGCCGGGCACCGGCGGCGCCGGTTTGATCACCACGGCCGCCCCGGCCGCCAGGGCGGCGAGCATGCCGCCGGTGGGGATCGCCACCGGGAAGTTCCATGGCGGGGTGACCAGCACCACCGAGGCCGGGGTGAAGGTCAGGCCCTCGGCAGCCTCGATCTGCTCCAGCTCCTCAGCGCGGTCGGCGTAGTAGCGGGCGAAGTCGATCGCCTCGGAGACCTCCGGGTCGGCCTCGGCCACCGTCTTTCCGCCCTCGTGGCTCATCGCGGTGATCAGCTCACCGCGGCGGGCTTCGAGCTCGTCGGAGACGGTGCGCAGCACTGCGGCACGCTCGGCCGCCGGGCGCGCCGCCCAGCCGGGGGCGGACTGCCGGGCGGTGGCCAGCACCCGGTCCACGTCCTCGGCACCGGCCAGCAGCGGTGAGGTCAGCTCTCGGGCTGGGGCGTCCACCCACGCCCGGGCGGCCGCGCGCACCGCGGGCAGCGCGGGGTCGGAGTCGGTGGTGTTCGCGAACGCCCGCGGTGTGGCCGGCCGGTCGGTGGACCGGCGCGGTTCGGCGGACAGCGTGCCGGCCGCCGCGAGGCTGGCACGGAACCGCGCTTCCTGCTCCGCCATCGGGGAGTCGGCCACCTCGTCACCCTGGTGCGGGGCGAAGATGGCGTGCACGAAGTTCTCCGGGGCGGCGTTCTCCTCCAGCCGGCGCACCAGGTAGGAGACCGCCACGTCGAAGTCCTTCGGCGCCACCACGGGGGTGTAGAGGATCAGCGGCCCGTGCGTGTCCACGTCGGTGGCCACCGCCCGGGCCTGCGCCGGAGCCATCCCCTGCAGCATCTCCACGTCCATCGCCCGGTTCACCCCGCGGACGGTGGCCAGCTGGTAGGCCAGCGCCAGGTCGAAAAGGTTGTGCGAGGCCACCCCGGTACGCACCGCAGCGGCCACCTCCGGGCGGAGGAGCAGGTCCAGCATCCGCACGTAGTTGGCGTCCACGTCCTCCTTGGTGAGGTAGGGGGCCTGTGCCCAGCCGTGCAGCTCCGCCTCCACCTTCTCCATCGCCAGGTTGGCGCCCTTGACCAGCCGGATCTTGATCGGTGCACCGCCGGCGGCGACCCGTTGCTGGGCGAACGCGGTGAGCCGCTGCAGCGCGGCGACCGAGTCCGGCAGGTAGGCCTGCAGCACCACACCCATCTCCAGGTGGGCGAACTCCTGCTCGGAGCAGATCGCCTCGAACACCGCGACGGTCAGGTCGAGGTCCTTGTACTCCTCCATGTCCAGGTTCACGAACGCGGGCGGGTTCTTCGCCGCAGCGGTGCGGTACAGCGGTCGGAGCCGGTCCAGCACCCGCGCCAGGTTCGCCTGCACGTCCCAGTGGGAGAGCTGGGAGACCAGCGAGGAGACCTTGATCGAGACATAGTCCACGTCCGGGCGGTCCAGCAGCGCACGGGTGCGCTCAGTGCGCGCGGCGGCCTCGCCCTCCCCGAGCACCGCCTCACCGAGCAGGTTGATGTTCAGCCTGCGCCCGTCCGCCTTCGCGTGCGCCAGGTGGGTGGCCAGTGCCGGGTCCTCGGCATCGACCACCAGGTGCCCGACCAGCTGCCGCAGCCGGCGTCGGGCCAGCGGCACCACCACCGAGGGTGCCAGCCGGGAGACCGAGGCGCCGAGGCCGAGCAGGGCGCGGTCCACCGGGGACAGGAATCCGCTCGCGGCCGAGGCGGACAGCCGCGCCAGCTCACGAGCGGCCACCTGCAGGTCCTCCGGCCGGGCCACCCGGTCCACGAACTGCACCGCCAGGTCCAGGCCCTCGGGGTCGGCGACCAGGGCGGCCAGCCGCCGGCTGGTGCGGGACTCGGCACCGGTGCTGGACTGTGCGGTCGCGGCGGCCCACCGGTGCGCCAGCTGCACCGCGGGCTCGACGACAGAGTCGATCGTCGCAGATGTCATGCCCCCATCTTGCGCCGACCGAGGCACCGGCGTCTCGTCGGATCGCCGCGGTGCCTCCACCCGGTGCGTACGTTGTCCACGACGACGGTCGCGGACCGGGCCCTCAGCCCCGGCTTCGGGAGGCGAGCCAGGCGTCCTCGCTCTGGTAGTCGAACAGGTCGAGGTCCCCGGTCGGGAAGTCGGTGAGCTCGGCACGCCAGTCCCCGGCGGCCACCTGCTCGAGCCAGTCCAGGTAGTCGGTCAGCGCGCCGGCGTAGTCGGTCACCGGGCGGTAGCCCAGCTCACGGGCAGCGGCGGTCATGTCCAGCACCATCGGGTGCGGCACCGCCCACGGGTTCATCCCGAGCGTGCCCTGCGGCCGGCCGGGCAAGGTGTGCACGGCCAGGGACGCGCCCCGGTCGACGGCCACGGCGGCGACGATCTCGGCGACAGTGGGCGCCTGCGGGTCCGCCGCGTTCAGTACGCGCCTGCCTGGGTGAGCCGCGGCCAGGCGGACCAGCTCGGCGATGGTGCGCGCCGCCGTCGTCTGGAACCTGGAGCTGCCACCGTGGGCGAGGACCACGTGCCGGCGCCCGTCCAGGATGCGCTTGAGCACGTACCACTCCCGTGGGTTGCGGGCGTAGCGGCCATGGATCGCCCCGGGCCGCAGCACGGTCACCGGCATCCCGGCGGCGAGCCAGGCCGCCTCGTAGCGCACCTTTCCACCGGCGTACCCGGCAGCGGTGGCCGGCACTGTGGGCCCGGTCTCCGGGATCGGCACCGGGAAGCGCGGTGGGGTCTCGGTGCCGAGGTGGCGCCCCTGGGCGTCGGTGTACACGGCCGCACTGGAGATCACGACGGCGGAGCCCAGGTCGGCCGAGCCGGTCACCACCCGCTGGGCGTGGCTGTCGTCGTAGCCGATGCAGTCCACCAGCAGGTCCGCACCCTCGCCGAGCGCTCGGGCCAGGGTGTCGGGGTCGGCGAGGTCACCACGCACCTCGGTGACGCCGGCGGCGGTCAGCTCAGCGGCGAGCGGGCGGGTGCCGCGGTGCAGCACCCGGACCTGCCAGCCGTCACCGGCGAGGGCTCGCGCGGTCGGCACGCCGATCTGTCCGGTGCCGCCGAGGACCAGAGCGGTAGACATCTGGTCAGGCTACGGCGCGGCCCGGATGGGGAGAAGAGCCCGCTGCCGAGAGCAGAATCCGGCGCTCGGGGCCCATACAGTGGTCGCCGTGACCACCACCGAGCAGATCGCCGCCTGCGAACGCACCTTCCGGCGCTACGGGCTGCCGCTGCTGGTGCACGGGCACACCGCCCGACGAGACATCTTCGGCCGGGCCGCCCCGTTCCTGGTGGTGGTGCTGCTGCTGGAGGCGATGGCCACCGTGCAGCTGTCCTGGCCATGGTGGCTGAACCTGCTGGCCGTGCTGGGAGTGATGGTGGCGCTGTGCGGGTCCTACGCCGGGCTGAACGTGCTGCGCGGGCGGCGCTGGTCCACGCTGCCGCAGGACGTGGGCGGACCGGAGCTGGGGTTCTTCGTGCTGGCGCCGGCGGCGGCGCCGCTGCTGTTCGGTGGGCAGTGGCTCACCGGCGCGGTGAACGCGATCGTGAACATCGTGATCTTGCTGCTGGTGTGGGCGGTGGTCGGCTACGGGCTGGCCGCCACCCTCTGGTGGGGGATGAGCCGGGTGGGCACCGAGCTGGGTTCTTCGCTGGTGCGGCTGATCCGGTTCCTGCCGCTGCTGCTGATCTTCTCCATCGCGCTGTTCTACAGCGCCGAGGTGTGGCAGGTGTTCGACCACACCCCTGGCGTCTCGGACGTGATCCTGGGCATCTTCTTCGCCGCCCTCATCCTGCTCATCCTGTCGATGCGGCTGCGTGCGGAGACCCACGAGCTGCTCACCCGCGCCGAGGCACAGCAGGAGCCCGGTACGCAGCTGCCGCCGCTCAGTCGCGCGCAGGAGCTGAACGTGACCGCGATGGTCGGGGCGAGCCAGCTGCTGCAGGTGATCGTGGTCAGCGCGGGGGTGGGGGTGTTCTTCTTCGCCCTCGGGGTGCTCACCATCACTCCCGGGGTGCTGCAGGAGTGGGGCATCGACGGCGGCACCTGGGAGGTGGACCTGACGTTCTGGGGTGAGACGCTGCAGATCAGCCAGACGTTGCTGCGGGTCTCGGTGGCGCTGGCTACGTTCACCGGTCTCTACTACGCGATCTCGGTGCTCACCGATGCGGTGTACCGGTCGGACTTCGTGGACGAGATGGTCGCGAAGATGGCCGACGTCACCGCCCACCGGGTCATCTATCACCAGCTGCTGGACCGCACGGCCGAGACAGCCACCCAGCCCTGACTGCACTATCCGATGCCCGCCGGTAGTCGTGGTTGGATACGCGTCAGCCGCAAACTACGCTGTCGCCATGCGACCTGGCCGTAAAGAGGGTCAGCGAGTCGAGGCGCTCGCTCGTGGCCTCACTGTGTTGCGGAGCCTGGTCGATGCCGGACGGCCACTCAGTGCGACAGCCATCGCACGGGAGATGGGCCTGCACCAATCATCAGTCTCCCGACTACTGGCAACACTGGCTGACACCGGCTTCGTCCGCAAGACCGCGGCGGGGTTCACCCCGGACTTCGGTGTGCTGTCCCTGGCTTCCTCGATCGGGCAGTTCCCGCTGATCGACCGGCCCCGGGTGGCGATGCAGCGTATCGGCGAGCAGGCAGGGGGCTTGAACGTGTCCCTCGGGATGCTCTGGCGCAGACAGATGATCTACTTCCTGCGCAGGCTAGCCTCAGGCGAGATGATCGATTTCTGGTGGTCCAACTACCCGATCCAGGTCTCGGCTCCGGGCATGCGGCTACTTCTCGACCAGCCGGAGGACCACGCACTGGACACCCTGCAGACGTCCCGGACGCGGCACGGATGGCACGGCAACCACGATGTGCTGCCCGCGACCGAAGAAGCTGTGCTCGCCGCAGCGCGGGAGCGGACCGAGCACGATGTCCTGGTGCTCCGCGACTGGCACAACCCAGGCGAGATGGGCGCCGCCATACCGATCCGCGCGGATGAGCCGTATCCGGTGGCGCTCGCTCTGTCCGGACCCGGCGAGATTGCCGACGACGCCACGGTGCGCATCTGGCTGCACGACTTCCGTCGCGAGGTCGAGGAGACGCTCCAGAACACCTCCAGCCATCATGCACATGACGCATAGACGTCTGTAGTCATGCGTGTTAGCGTGCCACGATGGTTGTGACACCGCAGTCTGACTCTCTACTTCGTGGCACCCCTGTGGGCCGGCGAGCCCTGTTGGGTGGGCTCGGTGCCGCAAGTCTGGCCTTCACGTTCAACACGCCTCACCCGGCCTCCGCCCGGATCCGGGAACCACGGTTCCACTCCACTCCGTTCACGCTGGGTGTCGCCTCCGGAGACCCGCTGCGCAGTGCCGTGGTGCTCTGGACGAGGCTGGCCCCGGAGAAATTCGCCCCGTACGGCGGACTGGACCCGAACGCATCGATCCCGGTGCGCTGGCAGGTCTCCAAGGACGAGAACTTCACCTCTATCGCCCGGGAGGGCACTGAGCTCGCCCATCCCGAGTACTACTTCTCGGTGCATGTGGACGCTCGGGGCCTTCGACCCGGCTACACCTACTTCTACCGGTTCATCGCCGGTGACTACGTCAGTGACACCGGCCGCACCCGTACCGCCCCCGCCGCTGGCACACGCATCGGTGAGCTCAACTTCGCGTTCGCCTCCTGCAACTCTTTCGGGGCCGGCTACTTCACATCCGCACGGCACCTGGGCGACGAAGACGTAGACCTCGTCTTCTTCCTCGGTGACTACATCTACGAGTACGCCATCAGCGCGGAGACGAGCCTGCGGGTGGGGATGGAACCGGTACCCGCTGAGCTCAACGTCGAGACGGGCTCGCTGAGTCGCTACCGCTTGCAGTACTCGTTGTACAAGTCCGATCCAGACATGATCTACGCGCACCGACAGGCACCGTGGATCGCCACCTGGGACGACCACGAGGTGGAGAACGACTACCCCGTCGAAGAGGCAGACGCCGACGATGTGGTCCGCAGAGCCAACGCTTAC
>Ga0209487_1000646_pt1 | contig 31002 bp, 32 predicted proteins | sample Poulit2012_FD_187524 | JGI IMG/M metagenome (GOLD analysis project Ga0209487, IMG submission 187524) | Agricultural soil microbial communities from Georgia to study Nitrogen management - Poultry litter 2012 (SPAdes) (version 2) | ecosystem: Environmental > Terrestrial > Soil > Agricultural land...
ATTGACTCCAATCTTCATGGTCTGATCTATTAACTGTGCGACCCTAGTTAAATGCATTGTTATCCCTTTGCTGTAAGTGATAGTGACTGAAACCAGTGCGATCAAGATTATTTACAGTGTGCGTCAGGCATAATTTAGGCACAATTAGGGAAAAAAGCGTGCGGCAAAATGATCCGTATATTTTGGCCAATAAAAAAGCCTCGCCGAAAATGGCGAGGCTCGTTGCAGATTGGAATCTACAGAATTAACGAATTTAATCTGTAATACGGAAACTAAGCTGACCTAGACCCTGAATAGAACCCATCACATGATCACCCGGTTGCAGAGCACCCACGCCAGCTGGCGTGCCAGTCATCAGCAAATCACCAGCTTTTAACTCGAAATAGGTAGAAAGCTCAGCAACGCATTCTGCTGCAGACCAAATCATCTGCGAAAGATCCCCTTGTTGCTTGCGTACTCCATTGACATCAAGCAAGATGGAACCTTTTTCTAATAGGCCCGTTTGCGCACGTGGATAAAGCTGCCCTATAGGGGCTGCTTGATCAAAGCCTTTAGCAACATCCCATGGGCGACCTTTTTCTTTAGCCTGTGCTTGCAAATCACGGCGGGTTAAATCTACACCCACAGCATAGCCCCAGATAGCGTCCGCAGCCTGCTCTACCGTGAGATTACTGCCGCCACTACTTAGCGCGACGACCAACTCAATTTCAAAGTGCAGTTCGTTAGTCCGCGGCGGATATTGGATGATACCCTCGCGGTTTTCTAGGATCTGGACCAGTGAGTTTGCTGGTTTTGTAAAAAAGAAAGGGGCCTCACGACCGCTGTGACCCATTTCTTTGGCGTGTTCAGCGTAATTACGACCCACGCAGTACACTCGGCGCACAGGAAACAATGCCTCTGAGCCTGAAATCGCCAAGGCAGTATTGGGCTCTGGTTGGAATACCCACTGTGTCATTTAATCACCTTTTTGATAGCGCTCAATGCTGCTTACGATTTCTTGTTTGGCCGTATCTGCATCTTTCCATTCTTGAACTTTGACCCATTTGCCGGGCTCGAGGTCCTTGTAGCGCTCGAAGAAGTGCTTGAGACGATCCAGATCCTCTTGAGGTAAGTCTTCAGGAGAATTGAGATGACGATAAGGTGGATACAGTTTGGTAACTGGTACGGCGAGAATCTTGGCATCAATGCCACCCTCGTCTTCCATTTCTAAAATACCCAATGCGCGGCATTCTATCACTGTACCTACGGCAACAGGGAAAGGTGTGAGTACGAGTACGTCAACGGCGTCGCCGTCCTTGGCTAGAGTTTGGGGCACATAGCCATAGTTGCAGGGATAATGCATAGCTGCCAGCATGAATCGATCTACATGGATGGCCCCAGTTTCTTCGTCAACCTCGTATTTAACTGGATCAGAATTTTGAGGAATCTCAATAACAACGTTGAATTCCTCTGGTGCGTTTTTACCCGGTGTGACCTTAGTTAGACTCATTTTTATGCCTTCTCAACGATATTTATGTTAATAAATAGCTCTATTTTCCTTTTGTAGTCGGTCTGTCCTCTAATGGCTGACCAATACCAGGAATGGGTGCCGTATCAAAATACTGATGCGGGTCATCCTCATCTTTGGCTGCTTGGTAATCTCTTAGGTGACTGCCTTGAGATTCGCTTTCTTTTTGAATCGCTTGCGCTTTGATTCGACTATCGAATTTTTCCTCGTAGACACCGCTGGCAGCTATAGGATGCTGCGGCTGAGGAATAACTGGCTCTGTGTCTTGATCTTCAGAGCCAGTGACATGTACAAAAGCTGCAGCACCATATTTTGGATCTGCGCCTGTATCAGCCGCAGGCAACAGGACACGAGGACTCACCGAAGGCATGCTACCAGCAACTTCGGCTGCACTTAACCAGTGACGGACGGCCTCGTCATTGCGCCCTATAGCGTTATACAAACTGCCTAATAAGGCATGCACGCGCATATCCGAACGAATTGCCATGCTACGTTTTAAATAGTGCTCTGCTTGACCCCATAGCTGTCCTTTAAAGCACAACTGGCCCAATAGAGCGAGCAAGTCAGGGTTATCTGGGTCTTTTTTCAACCATTCCTCGGCTTTGCTCAGACGGCGCGCATAATGCTCGGGTGATATTTTCCCGTACTCACTGAGCAGCATGGGATGTAACGAGACATTTAGAGCGGCTTCTAGTACACGACCAGCCTCGTCAAAATTATCGAAAAAGAGCCACTTTTGCGCTGCTGCGATAGCAATATCAGGCCGAACCCGCTCATCACCACGCAAATCTGCCCATATGTTTTTGAATTCCAATTCATTTGCCTGACGAATTAAATGTACGACCGCTATATCTAAATAGCGCATTGCCTCGTCTTGGGGGATAGCGTTACGGCGCAATAAAATACGCATCAAGTCATATACCTGTTGATAGTTATTCAACATGTATTGAGCGCGTAGCAACAACCGTGTGGCATGAAAATGGCGCGTGGTGGCGTCTTGGATAGGCTGTAAAAGAGCAACAGCCAGTTCAGGCTCATTATTGCGGATATAGAGCTCGGCCGCTGCAGTAGCAAATGCCACCTTAAGCCTATTGTCATGACCTGTTAAGGTTTTGGCCTTGGCCAGATATTCATCACGACCATGAATGTTATTTTGTTGCTGTAAGACACGGGCGGCCGTCAAAGCTGCGATCAGGCGCGTTTCTTTGGCTTTGCTTTTATGATGCAGTTTTGTAAGTTCTTTTTCAGCTAAACCTAACCGTCCATCCAATAAGGCTAACCAGCCACGTTGCAATAACTGCTGATCACGTTGCTGAGCACGGTGACGACGCCAAATGCGATATCGTTCGGGGCTACCGCTGATCCAGCCTAAAAATCGTAAAACCACATACACTGCTAGACACAATGCAAAAATGGTCAAGACGGCAAAGGTAATTGAAAAACTCACCTGCCAAGGCGGAATATTTATAATGACGTTTCCGCGATGGTCCTGCAAGACGATCGCTAACGCTACCGCAGCAATAAAGAGTATGAGAGTCCAAATCCAGGCACGCATGGTTTTACTCCTTTAACTCTTTATCCCCAGCGGAAGTCTCGACTTCGTCCGGGGTTTGAGCTGGTACAGAATCATCCTCGGATTTTGGAGCAGTCTGGCCAGTAGCTTCTAATTCGTGTTGTTCGGCCTCTTCAGCTTGTTGTGCTGCCTTTTGGCGTAAATTTTCAACCGCAGCCAATGTATTATCCAATGAGGGCAAATCAGGTTGCACATCAACACGCTGTAACTCGCGTAATAACCCCAGTGCACGCTGTGTTTTAGCATTGGCCAGGTCATAACGCTTTTCAACCAATTGCATTAATGTGTCTAATTCCATCTGCCAAATCTCGTCTTGGCGGGTCATCAAAGCCAACTGAGCCATACTGATACGTAAACGTACATGCTCGCGCAGGCCTTGAATTTGTTCCGGCGTCATCAACAACACAGTTGCATCATCAACACGACGTACAGTGACTAACTCAGCCAATTCAGCACGCATAGTTGTCCATGCGCGTTGTGCCCAAGTTTGAGCAACGTCTAGGCTTTCTTTCCACCACTCTTGATCCTCGTCGTTGGCGGCAAGTTGTGATGAAACAGCTTGATCATCGCCGTCGGACTGTAGAATTTCTAATTGATGCTCTTGCGGTGCTAGTAAAGGAGCCTCGGTTAGCCAAGTCAATAAAGTTTCTAATTCTTTAAGGGTATCTGGCACATCTACTCTTTCTACCGCGCGCAAGCGATCTAAATCACCGTTAATTGCTTGGAGTAAAATTGCTAGACTTTGTCGGCTAGAGCGCACCAACCGAGCTTGAGCGGTCTCTAAGGGAATAATGGCATTGCGTACATTGCCCCCAACCAATAACTGCTGCTGCGCCAAGTCTATAAAATGGGCGACGTCGTTCAGCAACATCAACTCGGTACCGGAATCAGTCATGGTTTGCAGCGCCTGGGACAAATCATGGACCTGATCTTCCAAGGTGGCAATTTTATCGTTGGCCTGCCTCAGTTGATTTTGGCTACGCTCGAGGCTCTGCCCTAGTGACTGTAGTTCTTGCGTGGTTTGTTCGGTGCTACTAAGCTGGGTTTGCAAGCGTTTTTCAAATTGAGATTTAAACTCAGATTGCATCTCTTGGATGTACCAAAGCGCTGCCCCTAACAAAATGATCACCAACAACACGGCAAGATAAATTGGCATCATGCTACGCGCTGGAGCTTTCTGTTTTGGTTGATCACCCGCCGTGGCAGCCGCAGCGGATTTGCCCGCAGCCTGAGTGTCTGAACGTTTTTTGGTGCGTTCAGATTGCCCTTGAGAAGATTGTTGAGTGGTTTTAGGCGCGGTATCTTTTTGTGCGGCTGACTTTTGTTCAGAAGTTTTTTGTTCTGAATTCTTTCCCTCTGCCTTTACCTGCTCTGGTTTATCTGTTTTTTTTTCGCTCATAACATAAGGCCCATCTAAGTTACCTGTGGACTAGCTGCAGCCTGTACTAAAGCCGTCAGCATCGACTCATGAGTGGGTATACACCTTTTTACCACTGCTGAGTTTGCGAATCCAGCATCGTGCCATAATGATTGTACTCGTTTTTCGATGCGCTCATGAATCACCACAAATATTGACTGTTGGCATACAGCCAACAAATTCAACCTTTGTAAATTTTCAAATATTGCTTGTGCACTTTCACTGCTAGTCACCAAAAATACCAAACCATTCACGGCAGAACGGTTGATTGTTGTCGCTACCTGCGAGGACCAGCACGCACTGCGTCGATCGTAAACAGCAAAAACATCTACTGCAACATTATTTTCTAGTAAACGGCCACGTAGCCATTCTCGACCAGTTTTGCCTCGAACAACTAAAGCTTTGTGTATTTGACCCAATTCGGGCTGCAGTATTTCCCATAAAGCTTCGGAGTCGTGGCTAGGAGCAGTTGCAGGTGGATGGCGCCACAACAATGTTGATGCTGCGAATTGGTATTGTTCAATTTCCAGTTGTGCAATTTGTCTTGTGCTAACGCCGACTGTCCCAATTTTAGTTCTCGCTGGCCACTGCCTATCGCCCTCTAGATAGTAGGGCTTTAAATAGGACCGTGCCGCTTGACCGCTCACGAATATCACCAAATCATAATCATGAGGTTGGTATTCGGCGGGGATCGTAGTCACAAGGGGGACAACTTGGAGCGCGGGCAAGCTAATATTGCTGACAGCAACATCATCCAAGGCCTGGGCAAGCGGCTGATTGCGTTGCTCGGGCCTTGTTAAAATGACAGTACGGTTGACCGTCTTAGTCATGCCCCTGTGGGTCGAGGCGTTTTAAAATTTCATCGGCCCCTTGGGCAATCAGATCTTTTGCTACTCGCTCACCCATGGCCCTAGCATCTGAGGCAGGACCGGTTTCTTCAGCACGATGCACGACAGAACCATCGGGCTCTGCGACTAATGCTCTGATCCGTAAAGTTTGTTCGGATATTTGATTCCCATCACCGCTGGAAAGAATTTCAGCAAAAGCCGCCATTGGGACCTGGCAAGAACCTCCTAACACACGTGAAACACTGCGCTCGGCTTCGGCGCGCGCAGTACTTTGTTCACAAATTAGAGGCTGCAATATTGGCAACAAATCGGTACGATCTTTGTTGATTTCGATCCCTAAAGCACCCTGCCCCGCAGAAGGTAAAGAGTCTTCGGGTGAGAGCACCACTCGGATTCTATCTTGCATGCCCAAACGCTCAAGGCCAGCCGCCGCCAATATAATGGCATCAAACTCACCAGCGTCGAGCTTGCCCAAACGTGTATCTAAGTTTCCACGTAGTGGTTTGATCTCTAAATGTGGATATCGGGCCCGTATCTGTGACTCGCGTCGCAAACTAGAAGTACCCACTACCGAACCTGCGGGCATATCAGCCAGATTCGCGTACTGACCTGATACAAACGCATCACATGAATTCCCTCGCGCTAAAATTGCGGGCAGTGAAAACTCAGCAGGTAATTCATAAGGCACATCTTTGAGAGAGTGCACGGCAATATGCGCGCGACCATCCAACAAAGCATGTTCGAGCTCTTTAATAAAAAGCCCTTTACCGCCGATTTTAGATAGACTGCGGTCCAAGATCTCGTCGCCACGTGTGCTCAGACTGAGAAGCTCGACCTGCATTTCAGGATACAGACCTTCTAGAGACTCTTTGACGTGCTCTGCTTGCCACATTGCCAATCGGCTGGCGCGCGTTGCGATTACTAATTTATCCAAAGCCACTGGGTGCGGTACTCCTAATATTTAATTTAAAGTGTATTAGCAAGATAGCGCGCAATGGCTGCACCTATCACGCCTAAAACACCTAGAATGCTTAGCCCTTGTAATAAGGAAAAGCGTGACTCGTAGGCCTTCTTTTGGGATTTATCTGTATTCATGGCTTTTCTACCTTTATCTTGTTTTCGCGCCGCTTGGCTAACCAGCGACCGAAAACCATCACTATCAAGGCGCATACTACCTCAGCTCCAAGCTGTACTGAGCGCGCCACCTCGCCATAATGCCCGATAATAAATTCATCTGTCACGAGCATACCACCAGCGATCCATCCTAACAAACCCGCCCCTATCAAAACGACTATAGGAAAGCGATCCAACACCTTTAGTATAACGGTACTGCCCCAAATAATAATGGGAACACTGAGTAAAAGACCAAAAATGACATAAAACAATTGATATTCGGTGCCGTGTGCAACCCCTGCTATTGCTATGACATTATCCAAACTCATCACAAAGTCAGCAATCAGAATAGTCTTGATAGCCCCCCAAAGAGTGCCCTCGGCTTTTAGATTGCTTTCCCCAGCTTCACCGGGCAATAGCAGGGAAATACCTATCCATAGCAACATTGCGGCGCCAACAATTTTGAGAAACGGTGTTGCTAACAAGCTAAGCGCAAAGAAAACCAATACAATACGCATCCCTATCGCAGCAAAGGTTCCCCAAAATATACCTGCACGACGCCGCTTGGCGTCAAGGTTTCTGCATGCCAAAGCAATCACCAGTGCGTTATCACCCCCAAGTAGAATATCAATGAGGATGATCTGAAATAAGACACCCCAGTGCAAATTTTGTATGAACTCTAGCATGCAATTCTACTTACCTAAGAGTTAGAGCACTGACTTGAGCAGTTTGCCCATTTCCGAGGGATCCATCGTTGTGCGTATGCCGCACTCCTCGAGCACCTCGATCTTTGCCTGTGCAGTGTCATCTCCCCCTGAAATTAAGGCTCCAGCATGACCCATGCGTTTACCAGCAGGTGCTGTCACTCCGGCAATAAAACTGACCACAGGTTTGGTCATATTCTCTTTGGCCCAACGGGCTGCGTTGACCTCATCAGGTCCGCCAATTTCGCCAATCATGACGACTGCATCAGTGTTGGGATCCTCATTAAACATCTTTAATACATCAATGTGTTTTAGACCATTAATGGGGTCACCACCAATACCTACTGCAGAGGACTGACCTAAGCCGAGCTCGGTGAGTTGAGCTACTGCCTCGTAAGTCAACGTACCCGAACGACTCACGACACCAATACGGCCTTTCTTGTGGATATGACCGGGCATAATGCCAATTTTTATTTCATCTGGGGTAATCACGCCTGGACAGTTAGGGCCAAGCAACAGGGTCTTTTTATTCTTGGCACGCATCTTGTTGCGTAGCTCGAGCATGTCACGTACGGGGATGCCCTCGGTAATGCATATGACCAGATCTAAATCAGCATCTACGGCTTCCCAGATGGCATCTGCTGCCCCTGCCGGTGGTACATAAATAACAGAGACAGTTGCACCAGTTTCTGCTTTGGCCTCTTTTACGGTGCCATAAATAGGTATGCCTTCGAAGTCTTGGCCTGCACGACGTGGGTTAACGCCAGCGACAAAGGCTTGCTCACCATTGGCATACTCTCGGCACATACGTGTATGAAACTGACCGGTTTTACCAGTGATCCCTTGGGTTATAACTTTAGTGTCTTTATTAACAAGAATTGACATGTAGATTCCTTATCGAATGCTTTATGGGTAGCTTGGGTACGGGAACTGATATTAAGCGGCACCCTTTGCTGCCTCGACAATTTTGGTCGCGGCTTCGGCCATCGTATCAGCACTGATAATGGGCAGACCGGAGTCAGCCAGCATTTGTTTGCCCTGCTCTTCGTTAGTACCTTTCATACGTACTACCAAAGGCACATCGAGGTTAACCGCTTTGCTGGCAGCTATCACCCCTTCGGCGATGACATCGCAACGCATAATGCCGCCAAAGATATTCACTAAAATGGCTTTGACATTTTCATTACTGAGCATAATTTTAAATGCTTCGGTCACCTTTTCAGCACTGGCGCCGCCACCTACGTCAAGAAAGTTAGCGGGCTCACCACCAAAGAGCTTGATGGTATCCATAGTTGCCATTGCCAAGCCAGCACCATTAACCAAGCAACCTATATTGCCATCTAATTGAATATAGGCGAGGTCATGTTTACTGGCCTCTACTTCGGCAGGATCCTCTTCGTCTAAATCGCGGAAATCAACAATCTCTTCTTGGCGATACAGTGCATTGCCATCAAAGTTGAACTTGGCATCAAGTGCGATTACATTGCCATCGCCTGTCAAAACCAATGGGTTAATCTCGGCTAATTCGCCATCGTAATCCCAATATACTTGGTATAGTTTTTGCAGCAAATCGGCGGCTTGTTCTTGTGAAGCCTCGGGGATTCCGATGCCTTTGGCTAAACCAATAGCCTCATCTTTTGTAAAGCCCTTTGCTGGATCAACAAACACCTTGAGAATGGCGTCTGGATTTTCTTCGGCAACCTCTTCGATTTCCACCCCGCCTTCGGCAGAAGCCATTACACATACGCGTTGTGATTCGCGATCGGTCACGATACCCAGATAAAACTCTTTTTGAATGTCGGCGCCTTCTTCGACTAGAAGACGACGAACCTTTTGACCCTCGGGGCCTGTTTGGTGAGTGACCAATTGCATGCCCAAGATTTCATCTGCAAACTGACGCACCTCGTCTATAGATTTTGCAATCTTGACCCCACCTCCTTTGCCTCGTCCACCCGCATGAATTTGAGCTTTGACTACCCACACCGGGCCACCCAGCTCGTTAGCAGCTTCAACAGCCTCGTCGACCGAGAAAACAGGAATGCCGCGGGGTACATTCACACCGTGTTTTCTTAACAGTGCCTTGCCTTGATATTCGTGAATATTCATTAGTTACCTGTCTGACTAATTCAAAAAACAAAAAAAACCGCCTACTATTCTACTCAGATTTAGTAGGCGCCTTGTACCACTTTGCATAATATTCTTTGACTACATCGCCATCTGAGCGTAATGCGTGGCAACCATCTACAGCAAAAGGTTTGCGCTCTACGCCATCCCGTTGGCGACGCTGATTTGCCATGCGAGTCCCCATGCCTTGTACGGCTAAAGTTGGAAGCACTTGGCATAACTCGGTCATGTGCGTGCACCCATCAGTGCGTCCAAAGCGATCACGAACTGCGTGTCGGAAACCACGAAGTAGGTTTAAGCCGATTAAACCCCGGTAGTCATCTGAAATCGCTGCACACGACGGGCCATAAGGAGCAGCCGAATAATGCACCTGCGCATCTACTATTGTAAAAGTCTCATCAACAGTAACGCGCACCTGCATGTCGTGCACAGGCAGACCTGCATGATGTGTGCTGCCATCTCGGCGGTCAAAATCATAATGCTTTGTATCGACGAGAGTGGCCTCGAGATCCCACAAACCATCATCGCGCTCAAACACTTGCGATTTTATGTTGCGAGTATGCAAAGGGGTACGAGAAACAGCAGATTCTGTAGGTGTAGACATAAAAAAGATACCTACCTATTGACACAATCAAACAGCTTACTATACCACTTTCCCAGCCTATTCGCGCATTTAGCCCACCTGAAAACAAATATATTTAGTATGACTCGATAGTGGGATTAGAAAGCACCTTGCGAATGACCTCACTATTAAAGCCCCGTTGCCCTAAAAAACGATATTGTCGCGCATATTCGCGCTGATCTTGTGCAACGCGATTAAATTTGCGTACCCAAACGTCATGAGCACGCTGCAACTCGTCGTCAGCAAGAGGCGCCAAAACCTCGTCAATAATTTGGGCATCTACCTTTTGTTGTGAAAGCTCATAGCTAAGTCTTTGACGCCCAAACCGCTCTTTTCGTGCGCGTACATAGACCTCGGCAAAGCGCCGATCACTGAGTAAATCTTTGGCAACGAGTGAATCTAGTACCTGCGTGATCTCATCTTCGTCCTGTGAATAGCGACGCATTTTCCGCGCTAAATCATGGCGCGAGTGCTCGCGGCGAGCCAATAGAGCCACTGCTCGGGACATGAGACTGGTTGTGGCATTCATATTTTCTGTCGAACCCAATAAAAAAACAACCGGGACTAGGTCCCGGCTAAATCATTTTTCTTTATCGTCAGCGCTTTCTTCGGCAGTCTCGGCAGCTGCAGGAACATCTGTTAGAGGGGCTAACAATGCCACTCCAAAATGCTCACGTACCTTGTTTTCTATTTCACGCGCCATTACAGGATTTTCAATAAGGAGTTCGCGTGCATTGTCTTTGCCCTGCCCTAAGCGCTGATCGCCATAACTATACCAAGCACCAGAACGCTTAACGATACCGGCCTGAACACCCAGGTCGATAATCTCACCTTCGCGGGAAAACCCACGACCGTACATGATATCGAACTCAGCCTGCTTGAATGGTGGTGCGACCTTGTTTTTGACTACTTTGACCCGAGTTTCGTTACCAATGACCTCATCACCACGCTTGATAGCGCCAATGCGTCGGATATCAAGTCGTACAGATGAATAAAATTTGAGCGCGTTACCACCGGTAGTGGTCTCGGGGTTACCAAACATCACACCAATTTTCATGCGAATTTGGTTAATGAAAATCACCATGCAGTTGGCGCGCTTGATGGTGGCTGTGAGTTTGCGCAATGCCTGACTCATTAAGCGGGCTTGTAAACCGGGCAACGAATCACCCATATCGCCTTCGATCTCGGCTTTGGGTGTGAGTGCGGCAACGGAGTCAACAACCACTAAATCTACGGAGCCTGAGCGCACCAAAGCCTCGGTAATTTCAAGCGCTTGTTCTCCAGTATCGGGCTGAGAAATCAAAAGATCATCAAGGTTTACACCAAGTTTTGATGCGTACTGTACATCTAGTGCGTGCTCAGCATCTACAAAAGCACAGGTACCACCGAGCTTTTGCATTTCGGCCAATACCTCGAGGGCTAGTGTTGTTTTACCTGAAGACTCGGGTCCGTAAACCTCAATCACACGGCCGCGGGGTAACCCGCCAACACCTAGGGCGATGTCAAGGCCCAGCGAACCAGTGGAGCATACCTGAATATCATGCTCGACTTGGTCATCGCCATAGCGCATGACAGAACCCTTGCCAAATTGTTTTTCAATCTGGCTTAAAGCTGCTGCCAAGGCCTTTTCGCGTTCAGCAGTATTGGCTCTATTTCTCTTGTCGTTCATGTAACCCTCTAACGTTATAAGTGTGCGCGCTGCACATGGCCCCCGCCATAAGCGCAGCACAAAAAATCTCAAATGGCATTATACTGTATAAAAACACAGTTTGCGAATGACCCAGCAGCATTTTTTACCTCATGCGTCTAATAGGGCCTAAGCTTTGTTCTTTTAGATTGATTTGTATTGTAACGCATTCTTTTATTTATCTAACGCTTGTTGTTGCATTGGGCTAGGTACTTTCTAACCTAAACCACTGCTAAACTCGACTGCGCTACTGCTTAGTAAAAAGCGTACAATCAACTGTTTTATTCTTCACTGGATCTGTATATTTATGTGGTTTAAAAACCTTCGTGTCTTTCGCTTGCATCCTGATTGGAATCTCACTACCGAGCAGGTATTACAAGCACTGGATACCCAGCGCTTTCACTCTTTAGGCAGTCAAGATCAGAATACGATTGGCTGGGTCGCACCCACCGAGGAATATGGCTTGGCCATGGAAGTTGAGCGCCAACTATTACTATGCGCACAAACAGAAAAGAAATTATTGCCCGCGTCAGTTGTAAATCAGTTTGCCCGCGAGCGTGCACTAGAAATCGAGGCTGAACAAGGTTATCGGCCTGGGCGCAAACAAATGCAAGAAATCAAAGAAGATGTCACTGCTATTTTATTGCCCCGCGCCTTTTCTGTACAGCGTCGCACCCATGTCTGGATAGACCCCATCAACCGCTGGCTGGTAATTGATGCGGCAGCGCAGAGTACGGCCGATGAAATTCTTGCTCTATTAGGCGAAACATTCACCCCCTTCCCAGCGGTGCCGTTACACACAGAGCTAGCACCATCCGCACTTATGACTCAGTGGCTTGTAGAGTCTTCTGAACCTGACCCCTTCCAGGTGGAACAAGACGCAGAGCTGCGCTCTAAACAAGATCAGCGTGCTGTCATCCGCTATGTACGCCACGAATTAGATAAAGATCTTATTCAAGAGCAAATTGCTCAGGGTATGTATTGCAGCCGATTAGGGCTTAGCTGGACAGACCGTATTGAGTTTGTTCTTTATGAAAACCTCGAACTTCGTCGTGTTGCACCTTTAGAGTTACTGACTGACGAACAATCTCAAGCGGAATACACCCCCGAAGAAGAGCTCAGCGCAACTTTTTTATTGATGTGTCGTGAATACCATGCGTTGTTTGCTGACCTGCTGGTTCTATTAGGTGGCGAGCAAAAAACACAATGAGACATTAACGCTCGTAGGTGCACAGGCCATCAACATCAGTCAAAGTTAGTTGGCGGCCTTGTACCTGTATAAAACCACGTTTGGATAGATCATGCAAAATCCGCGAAAAATGCTCTGGAGTTAAATTCAGAAAATGAGCAATACTGGCTTTGGGCCTCTTTAATTCGCACGATGCCCCATTGCGCAACGGTACATGACTAAGCAAATACATCAGCACCCGCTGTGTCCCTGACATAAAGCTTTGGGATTCTGTGGGCAGATCTCCTGTCAAAGCAAACAAGCGTTTAGCCAACAACCCCAGCACTTTTTCTAGAGCATGCTCGTGTTGGGCTAACACCCCTACAAAAGTGGCGAATGGGACAACAGCTAAATCACAATCAGTCACCGCATGCGCATCTAAAGGATAGTTATTTTGCATGAGCATGTACACCTCACCAAAACTAGCAGGCCCTTGCAATTGGTAGACCTCTCGTTCACTACCAGTTTGGGTTCTTAGGCCCATACTGACCTGACCGTTGGCAAGCAAATAAAAGTGTGTGGCCGGTTGCCCTTGGCTAAACAAAGGGGTTTCCTTTTTAACTGAACGTATCGAACATTTATCAGCCAATGCAACACAAGCTTCTTGGGGCCAATCCGCACAAAGCGCACTGTACTTAAGTAAGGATACCAATTCTGTGTACATAAGCATGCCTCCTGTAGAACACTCAAATGATGCGCGAATAAGTAGCTTGGGTGCGTTGGGCAAGGTAATTGTCAAAAATCATGCTGACTGCGCGCACAAAAAGCCTACCCTTGAGAGTAACCTGCATCTGTCGTTCATCATTTGTGACAAAACCCTTTTCTATAAAAGGCTGTAGCTCGGCGAGCTCAGCGGCGAAATACTTTTTAAAATTTATATCGTATTGTTGCTCATATGTGGAAAAGACTACCGGCATACTGCACATCAGCCGCATAATAATATCGCCGCGCAATAAATCATCGCGACTCATATTGATGCCGCGCTGCGTAGGCAATACCCCGTCATTAATGCACTGATAATAGCTTTTTAATGAACGATTATTTTGAGCATGGGTATTTTGCACTTTCCCAATTGAAGATACTCCCAAACCAACTAAATCATGGTCAGCGCGCGTGGTATAGCCTTGAAAATTGCGTTGCAAGCTGCCCTCTAATTGGGCCTGATTTAATTCATCAGCAGGCAGAGCAAAATGATCCAGCCCAATGTAGACATATCCGGCCTCTACTAAAGCGCTGGCAGCTGACAAAAACAAATCCAATCGTTCGTGTGGATTGGGCAAGTCTTGTGCTTTAATTAGTCGTTGCGCCTTGAAACGCTCTGGTAAATGTGCATAGTTATAAAGAGCTATTCGATCAGGACGCAACTGCAGCAACAAACGAACAGTTTCCTTAAAGCTTTCTTGATTTTGTTTTGGCAAACCGTATATCAAGTCGGTGTTTATAGATTCAAAGCCAGCAGCTCGCGCTGAAAATACCACCTGTTCTACTTGGTCATAAGGTTGAATACGGTTTACTGCCTCTTGCACGCTAGGGTTAAAATCCTGAACACCAAAGCTACAGCGGTTAAAACCATACTCAGCTAGATTGGACAACGTATCAGAATTGACCGTCCGCGGATCAATCTCGATACTAAGTTCGGCATCAGGCTGAAACTGAAACCGTTTTTGTAAACCAGTCATGAGCGCTTTTTGTTCGTCGGGATTCAAAAAGGTTGGTGTCCCTCCCCCAAAATGCAATTGTCCCAGGTGAGTAGCAGTGCCTAAATAGGGCAAAATCATGTCAGCTTCTTGGAGAACGTACTGAACGTATTCAGATGAGCGTGTATGATCTTGGGTAATTATTTTGTTACAAGCGCAAAAATAGCATAACGAGGCACAAAAAGGCAGGTGCACGTACAATGATAACGGACTGGCTTCTTGGCCCAGCTGGGCACGACGTTTTAGAGCCTGTACATATTCGTCAGGCGAAAATGGCTCGTGAAACCTATCAGCCGTAGGATAAGAGGTATAACGCGGCCCTGAACGATCAAACCGTTCGATCAAAGGGCGGGAAAAACTTAATTCCTGCAGTTTCTGCTGTATGGTGTCCTTGGTCTGAGTAGGGTGCATAATAGATGGTTTACCTTACGGTTTGGTAATAGAAAAGCAAATAAATCAAGCTATTCTATCAATTATGGTGCGCCATAAATATGCTGTCGTTGATATCTATCAATTAAGCTCCTCTTATCAACAAAAAGGAAAATATTTGTTTAATTTTGCGGAATTCATAGCAAATTATCGTATTATTAATAGCTATTTAAAAAATTACGGTTGTCTGGTTCAATGTATCTGGTTCTGATTCTTGTCTTGCCATTTATTGGCAGTTTGATTTCAGCATTTTTGCCCGCATCACAGCGCGTCTTGCTAACCAGCGTGGCCGTTACCGTTGCTGTTTTATGTACGGTTTGTACTTTATTTTATTTACCCAGCTTTATGGCCGGGGAAACTCGAACCGTTAGCGCTTTGTGGATCCCAGCGCATGATCTGAATTTTTCTTTGCGATTAGACGGGTTCGCCTGGTTATTTAGCATGATCATTAGCGTAATGGGCGCTTTCATCGCTCTTTACGCTCATTATTACCTATCCTCCCAAGACCCAGTACGACGCTTTTTTGTTTTCTTTCAGATATTCATGGGCTCTATGCTTGGGGTGGTTCTTTCAGGAAACCTCATTCAGCTGGTGATATTTTGGGAGCTCACCAGCCTATCGTCCTTTATGCTTATTGCCTATTGGTACCACCGCCGCGATGCTAGGCGTGGTGCCCGCATGTCCTTAATCATTACGGGCGGCGGCGGGCTTGCTTTATTGGCCGCAATGCTAATGATCGGGCAAATAGTTGGCTCTTTTGATTTACAAACCGTACTCGAGTCTGGCGATATTATTCGTGACCACCCTTGGTACCGCATTTTAATTGTACTGTTTGCCCTGGGCACTCTGACTAAAAGCGCTCAGTTTCCATTCCATATATGGTTGCCACGGGCCATGGCAGCTCCGACACCTGTGTCGGCTTATTTGCACTCGGCAACCATGGTCAAAGCGGGCGTCTTTCTAATGGCTCGTTTTTGGCCAGCCCTGGCTGGGACCGAGGAGTGGCTGTGGATATTTGGTACCGCTGGGCTGATCACCTTGACGCTTGGCGCTTATGTCGCTACCTTTCAACGCGATATGAAAGGTGTGCTTGCCTACTCCACTGTGAGTCATTTGGGATTAATTACTTTATTGTTGGGTCTCAATACTCCACTGGCTTTAGTGGCCGGCGTTTTCCATATTATTAACCACGCCACTTTTAAGGCGTCATTATTTATGGCTGCGGGTGTAGTTGATCACGAGACCGGGACACGCAATCTCAACCGCCTTTCTGGTTTGCGCCATGTCATGCCCATCACCGCGACCTTGGCTACCATAGCTGCTGCCTCTATGGCCGGCGTGCCCTTACTCAATGGTTTCATTTCTAAAGAAATGTTTTTCGAGCAGACCATTGCTGCTACTGAAGGGCGCTGGGATCACTACCTCTTGCCTGCCTTTGCGGTGATCGCGGGCACCTTTAGTGTTGCGTACTCATTACGCCTGATCATGCAGGTGTTTTTTGGCCCGCTAAAGACCCACGAATTACCCAAACAACCGCACGAGCCCCCTATGCTCATGTTAATCCCTAGCGCGATACTGGTCGTACTGTGCTTGGTGATTGGTGTTTTCCCAAATCAAACCGTCAAGCCTTTCCTGTACCATACAGTAGCGTCTATTTTGGGCCAACAGACACCAAGCTATAGCATTGCCATTTGGCACGGGTTTAATTTCCCCTTACTCATGAGTGTTTTAGCCATTGTAGGTGGGATTACTGTCATTTACATCCTACAACGCAGTGTGGCAGGACGCGTAAACCGTGCCCCAATTATTGCTCGCTTTAATGGTAGGCGGATTTTTGAATCGATCGTCTATTGGGTCGAAGCCCAAGCTGAGCAGCTATTACATTACACCTATACCAATCGATTACAACCCCAAGTTTTTCTGATTATTAGCCTCGCCATTGGCGCTGCAGCCTTGCCCATAGTCTATGGTCAATGGATTTGGCCCACGCCCTGGCAACAATTTGATCTGCCCTTTCTCCTGCTTTGGATAGTCGGTGGAGCCAGTGCCATTGGGGTCGCTTATTTTGCCAAATTCCACCGCCCTGCTGCTTTACTATTATCGGGGGCAGCTGGGTTAGTGACTAGCTTAACCTTTGCTTGGCTGTCTTCCCCGGATTTGGCCCTAACACAATTAACCGTCGAGGTGGTGACTGTAGTACTTATTTTACTGGGACTACGGTGGCTGCCCAATCCTCAACCCGAGTATCCCGAGGGAGTCCCGCTGAAGAAAAGGTTACGCCGTCGTCGCGACTTAATCTTGGCGCTGGTTGCTGGCATAAGCATGTCGCTTTTGGCATATAGCATGATGAATCGACCCCATCCCGGAGGTGTGAGCAGCTTTATGGTTGAAAACGCTCTGGCACTGGCTGGTGGTTCAAATGTCGTCAACGTAATCCTGGTGGACTTCCGTGGCTTTGATACGTTTGGTGAAATCACGGTATTAGGGATTGTGGCTCTTAGCGTTTATGCTTTATTACGCCGCTTTCGTCCTCCAGTAGAAACAGTAGCTATCCCTCTTGCACGTAGGCAACGACAGTCTAATCTTTTACAAACAGTTTTCGAAGAACCTGATCCCGCTGCTGATTTACCAGAAGGGGTTATGAAATTACCGGCTATTTTGGTTCGCTTGCTGATGCCCATTGCCGTTTTAATGTCTATTTATTTCTTGCTGCGTGGCCACAATATGCCAGGGGGTGGTTTTGTGGGTGGCCTAATAATGGCCACAGCCATCATTTTGCAATATATCATTAGCGGTGTGGTATGGGTAGAGCACCGCCCGCTTATCCATCCCAAAATATGGATTGCGTTAGGGATGCTCACAGCAGGTGGGGCTGCGCTGGTTGTGTGGCGCTATTCCGAGCCTTTTTTGACTGCGCACAACTGGGATTTACATCTGCCTTTACTGGGTGAAATTCATCTTTCCAGCGCTTTATTCTTTGATTTAGGCGTATATATGCTAGTGGTTGGTTCGGCGGTATTAATGTTGGTGGCTCTGGCTCACCAATCGCTACGCTTTTATCGCAAATTGCCTCATGTCCACCACTTGTTACTCAAGAAAAAGGCATAACTATGGAATTAATACTGTCTATAGGCATAGGTATTTTGGTTGCGGCCGGCGTATGGCTGGTGCTGCGACAACGTACGTTTCAGTTCATTATGGGGCTGTCTTTACTTTCGTACGCGGTCAATCTTTTTATTTTCTCGATGGGCCGCATCCAGGTTGGTAAACCTCCTTTGGTCGCCAAAGAGCAATTGGCAGACCCCAGCCTGTATGCTGATCCTGTCCCTCAAGCTCTCGTGCTCACCGCAATTGTTATTGGTTTCGCGACGACTGCACTTTTTTTAGTGGTTCTGCTTGCTAATCGGGGCTTTTCAGGCACCGATCATGTCGATGGGCACGAGGAGAGCCTAGAGTGAAGCAAATGTTGTTCGACAATCTGCCGATCCTGCCCATTGTCATTCCGTTGTTAACAGCAGGAGTAATGTTGCTATTTAATGAGCAACAACGCGGCATCAAGACCATTTTAGGCTTGATCTCTTTTGCAAGCCTAATTTGGGTGTCGCTGTTGCTTATTCAACTGACAGATGGAGGTATGCCTAGTGGTTGGGCCAATAATGTAGGCGTCTATCTACTTGGCAATTGGCCAGCTCCCTTTAGTATCGTTGTTGTGGTGGATCGGCTAGCTGCCATGATGCTCCTGCTGACATCCAGTCTAGCTACCTTTACCTGGCTTTATGGGACTTCACGCTGGGATCGTCGTGGCGTGCATTTCCATCCATTATTTCAGTTGATTGTAATGGGGTTAAATGGCTCATTCTTGACTGGCGACTTATTTAATCTTTTTGTGTTTTTTGAAGTATTTTTAGCCGCCTCTTATGGGCTTATGATGCATGGCTCTGGTAAAGAGCGCGTCGCCTATGGGATGCATTATATTGCTGTAAACCTGCTCTCTTCATTCTTGCTGCTAATCTCTATTGCCTTGATTTATGGGCTCACAGGCAGTTTGAATATGGCTGAGATAGCAGCACATGCCGCCAACCTAAAAGGCGCTGATCGCAGTCTTTTCGAATTGGCCGCTGCCATCTTAGGTGTTGCATTTTTAATCAAAGCCGCTGCCTGGCCTTTGAATTTCTGGCTGATTGGCGCTTATGCTAATGCCAGCGCTCCGGTGGCAGGACTTTTTTCCATTATGACCAAGGTAGGGGTATATGCACTGTTACGCATAGGTTCTTTACTTGAGCCATCTGGCGCACCCGCTGCCTTTGGTGGACAGTGGATGTTCCCCGTAGGTGTTGTGACCTTGGCTTTTGGCACAATCGGTATGCTCGCCACACATCAACCCGAGCGCCTGGCCAGCTATTGTATTGTTATCTCGTCAGGTACTTTATTGGCAGCACTGGGCATGCCCGGCGTTACCTTAACAGCACCTGCTCTTTATTATTTACTGAGCTCGGTATTAGCCGTGGGTGCGTTCTTCTTGCTACTTGAAATGGTCAACCGTTTGCAGCCATTCGGCTCTGAGCTCTTAGCAGTCAGCGAGGATGCTTTTGATCTCCGCGATTTAGGTGATGATGAAGGTTTAGAAGACACGGTTGGAATACCCTTTCCTGTACCCATGGTATTTTTGGGCATGGCTTTTTTAGCATGTGCTTTGCTTATTATTGGTTTGCCCCCTTTATCGGGTTTCGTCGCTAAATTCAGCCTATTATCAGCGGCATTATTTAGCTCAGGGGCTACCAGTAGCGCCTGGATACTCACAACAGCTGTCCTGCTGTCGGGCTTTGCTGGCATCATTGCTTTTTCACGTATGGGCATCCATTTATTTTGGGCTGTTCAAAGAACAGAACTGCCCGCCCTGCGTTTTACCGAGGTGCTACCTGTTTTAGCGTTGCTCACATTTTGCGCCGCTTTGGCTATTTGGGCTGGACCTGTGAGTAACTACTTAGAACAAACTGCCCTTTACCTGGGCGAGCCAGGCCTTTACATCGAGGCCGTATTAGCGCAGGATCAATATTAAGCCACTATTCAATCACCATGAAAAGATCACTGCTCAAACGGTTTAACTTTCTTAACCTGCCAATCGTACTTTTTATACTGTGGATGTTGCTACAGGAAAGCTGGACGGTAGGCCAAGTCCTGCTGGGCCTATTCTTGAGCATCGCTATCAGCATCGCAGCCTGGCCTTTTCGCCCTATTCGAGCCACAATGCAGCACCCTTGGATAGCACTACGACTGATTTTGCATGTCTCGGTCGACATTACTAAGTCTAATTACGATGTAGGTTTGATTGTTTGGCGCGGTAAAAAAGCAAAAGCAACCCCTGGTTTCTTAGAAATTCCATTACGCATTAGAGACCCTCATGGTCTAGCTGCATTAGCTTGTATTATCACTTATACGCCCGGTACAGTCTGGGCCGGTTATATAGAAGAATCCAATTTATTGACCTTGCATATACTCGATCTCAAGGATGAGCAATTTTGGCTCGATGTCATCCAAAAGAGATATCAAGAACCACTCATTGAGATTTTTGAATGAATAACATCATCCTCTGGGCCAGTACCTTTGCTTTATTGTGTTTTAGCGCCGGCATGCTTATTGCTTGTTATCGCCTCTGGACTGGGCCCACCGCAGCCGATCGTGTATTGGCACTAGACGCAATGTATAACAATGGCCTACAAGCGTTACTGGCTTTAGGGCTGCTAGTACATTCTGAATTGTATTTCGATATAGCTCTGATGATTGCGTTATTTGGATTTGTCGGCTCTGCCGCGATGGCTAAATTTCTCTTGCGTGCCGAGGTCATAGAACCATGACAACTGTAGAACTCATCATTAGTATTGCAGCCGCAATCCTCATTGTTTTGAGCGGTATCATCACCTTTACTGGCACTTTGGGTTTGGTCCGTTTACGGCATTTTTATTCGCGCATGCATGCCCCGACCCTAGGCAATACTTTAGGGGTTTTTTGTATGCTGGTGGCGATGATATTGATTTTCAGTTTTATTCATCAAAAGTTCTTAATCCACCCGTTAATTATTACCGCCTTATTGATTATTACCTCTCCGGTGACAGCTATTTTATTAATGCGTGCCGGTATCAAACGCGAACGCCATGAGCCGTTAACTATTTATGCCCCTGACGAGCCTGGTACCATGGATTTACCCACCAAAGACACACGACTGGTCGAAGAATCCAAGGGCAATGCGCAACCACACAGCAAGGTCAGCGACGCAACAGACACATCTAGTTAAGCTCTGTTAAATCACTGATCTTAATTAAAGGCTAAACTAAATATGTGTTTTATAATTGATAGTCGCATTTGTACTGCTTAGCGGTACAGCCCATCGCAACTAGGAGTCATTTATGCACAAACAACCTTTCAGACAACGGTTCACCCGCATGGCTAAACTCAGTGCAGTGAGTGCTGTCTTGATGCTTGGTTTCACAAACTTTGTCCATGCCCAGTCCCCAGACTCTGCTAAACAGGCCTATCAAGAAGCCATGCAAGAATGCGAGCGAATCTCTGATGATGCGCAACGTAATAACTGCCAGCGCGATGCAGCTGCTGCCCTACAAGAGGCACGGAAAAACCCCGGAAAGTACAAAATACTAGATGAACAGGTTTTACTAAAAAACCGCACTGCTCGTTGCAATGATTTACCCGCTGGCCAAAAAGAATTATGCATTCAAAACATGCAAGAGGCTGACAACACAGAAATTTTGGGCTCTGTCATGGGTGGCGGGGTATTACGCCGTACTACAATTACAGAGCACGGCGAATCGTATACTGTCCCTGTGAGCGAGTTACCAGAAAATTATCAAAATGATCCCAACCACCGTATTACGATTAAAAAACAAAGTGATGCATCCCAAGGCGGATCAGCAGTCGATAGCGCTGATGAGGCTATCCAACAAAAACGGCCAACCAGTAACTCTCCGGCCCCACTAAAGGCTAAAGAAGAATACGGCGCGCATCCAGTTCAGCCTTAGTAGTTTTTATTTCAACTTTGTTTTACGACTGTTCGGCTTTGGCTTGAGTGACAAAGCCGATTTTATTTAGTCCTGCCTCTTTAAGAGCACTCATTGTTTCTGCTACCAAACCGTAGTTCACCGCCTCATCAGCGCGAATACGCACTTCGAGCTTATTGGCTTGTGAACGATACTGGTTTAAAAAATCAGCCAAAGTTTCCATCTCTACTAAAGTATCAGCAAAGAACACTTCGCCATCAGCAGTGATTGTTACCTCTATAGACTCTTGTTGAGTATCCACGGCCTGAGCATTTGCTTGGGGTAACTGTACATTAATAGAATGCGTGATCAATGGCGCCGTAATTAAGAAAATAACAAGCAAGACCAACATCACATCAATCAAAGGCACCATATTAATTTCTGCACTGGTACTTTGATGACTGCTACTTTGCGCATCGAAACTTCCGAAAGACATTGCTTTACCCCTTCATTAACGCTGGATGTGAAAACCAAGGGTTAATTATTTTTTCCATGCTTGGTACCCATAGTCAAAAAAGTATATAAATCGTGTGCAAAAGCATCCAAACGAGCTAAATAAACGCGGTTAGAACGGATAAAAGCGTTATAAGCAATTACAGCGGGTATTGCGACTGCTAACCCTAATCCGGTCATAATAAGTGCCTCACCCACGGGACCAGCAATGTTGCTAAGGGCCACATCTCCACCTAATCCGATATTAACCAGAGCATGATAAACGCCCCAAACAGTCCCAAACAATCCTACAAAAGGTGCTGTAGAAGCAATTGAAGCTAATACAGTCAAACCATTTTCTAATTTGGCTGTTTCCTCGGCTATGGACTTGCGCATGATACGCATGATAAATGTTTCATTGCCTGCCTGCTCCGCAAGGCTTTTATCCGCATGCTCAGCTTGTTGAGCACGCGCGTGTAACGCCTGATATGCCAAAGCAGAAAAAGAGTCTTTGACATTGTTTTGCGCTAACTCAGTTTCTACTTGGCTCAGTGATGTCGCGTTCCAAAAGTTATCCAAAAAGCGTCTCGCATTGCGCTTAAGCCTTAATTGACTGAGGCCTTTGAAAATAACTAAATACCATGTAATAACTGACATTATCAGCAACACCACAAAGAGGCTCTGACCGACCCAGTCGCTTTGACCCACAAAGTGCAAAAAGCCCATGTCGGTGCTTTGTGAGCTTTCAAGCGCAACTAAGTCTTTGCTACCAAGAGCCACTTCATCAACATTAACTGTCGAGGAATCGTATTCACTCATAAAAACAACCTACTGTGAAAAGTTAAAAGGAATTTCTGCTACCGCACGGTAAGGCACATCGTTTTCCATATAAGGTTTAAAGCGAGTCCTCTTTACCGCGGTCATCGCAGCCTCATCAAGCTTTTTGTGTCCTGAGGACTGTTTAATAGAAACGCTCTCTATTGAGCCCTGTTTAGTAACAGTGACCTGAACGACAACTAGACCTTGTTGCCCACGACGGATATACGCATTCACACCGCGCGGCATGGGGGGACGTCCTGCATATTCAAGTTGACGCACATGTTTTGTCTCATTACTCGCTGCACCCACGCCTGAGGCGCCAGCAGATGCTGTTGCGCTGGCCCCCTGCTCTGCTCCCTCGGCGCTCGCTGCCCCGTCACCGGCATGTGCACTCTGTGCCTGAGCTTCAGCACTATCTGCATCATCAATGACCTGCTCTCTCAAAGAGCCTCTTGGCGCTGAATCTGGTTCAGGTTCGGGCTCTAGCTCAGGCTCTGGCTCTGGCTCAGGTTCTGGCTCTAGCTCAGGCTCAGGTTCTGGCTCAGGTTCAGGTTCTGGCTCAGGTTCTGGCTCAGGTTCTGGCTCAGGCTCCGGCTCTGGTTCTGGCTCTGGTTCTGGCTCTGGTTCTGGCTCAGGTTCTGGCTCAGGTTCAGGTTCCGGCTCTGGCTCAGGTTCCGGCTGCAATAGCTCTTCGACCTGTGAGACATCCCACATAGACTCTGTCTCTAAGGCTAATAATGGGTCCTCTTCCTGCATTTCAACCGATTCCTCTGCTGTCGGCTCTATCACAGGTTCGGGTTCCTGAGTGGTGGGCTCTACAAAGAAATCAATTTGGATTAAATTTTCTACGCGTTGGGCACTCTCTATAGTTGCGATTTTGACTTGAGACTCTCTCAAAATAAAAAAAGCCAAAAGCACATGCGCTAGAATACTGGCTAGTAATGCCAAAAACCGGTAACGAGAACTACTCAAATCTGCCCCAAACACTATTAAAAATAAAAGACCCTAGGCTACCGCACCAACAAACTACCTGAGCATTGCTTGCCGGTATGTTGCGATTACCTAGGATGCTTTGAAAAGACAAAAAACATGATAACAGTAACGAGAATGATTCTCAACATTAGTCTCAATACTGTTTAGTCTTTCTTTTTAATTGTTGTGCTAAATCAAGTTTGCACGGTTAACGAGGGCAAATTTATGCGCTTTAAGAACAAAAAAAAACCGGTCCTTGAGTTGATTCGTGGACCGGTAATACCTAAGAAGGACAAATCGCGTTAATACAAATATTGCCCTAAAACTCGGGCTAGATCTAAGTCTGTATCTCCTAGCCATGTAATCTCTGAGGATTTAATATTTTGCCCTTCATAATTATTGGTGACCAAAGCACCCGCGAGCATTTTCTTTTCCTTGGGTTCATAAATCACTGCATAGCTCTGGCTAGGGCAGTTGTGAGGCTTACAGCCGAAAAATACTAAATATTCGGTATTATCGACCTCCACCTTCTGTGCTGGAGATGCTGTACCATAATTTACCAGCCAATCTGCTTGGTCCAACACGGGAGCAATTAGTTTCTTGTAGCTACTGACCAAATTCAAGTCACTCTGAGCTGCTTCGTATAAATAGAGTGGCTCTTCTTGGCTCGTGTCAGCTAAGGCTATGGTACTGCCGAACAAAATGGGTGCAGTTGTTAATACAGCTAATACAGATCTAATCTTCATTTCGCATCCTGTGCAAAAAATTTTATTTACTTGGTAAGACAGTTACCATCATACCCCTCACAAAAAATTCGGTGGGGAAATATAACCATCTTTTTTATTATTTTTGCACTACTTAACACTGCGCATTAGTGCACATTACCGATGCAAATGGGCAGTATGCGTTTAGTATGTAACAACGCAAAATCTAGTATAAAGGAGAAATTCGCGGGAGAAGCCGCTAAGAGAAAGTATAGATGTGAAGTGGTGGGTGCTACTGGGATCGAACCAGTGACCTACGCCTTGTAAGGGCGGCGCTCTACCAGCTGAGCTAAGCACCCACTAGGGTTTAACATCATCTGCTAAACCCATAATAGGCTAATTTTTTGGTGGGTGCTACTGGGATCGAACCAGTGACCTACGCCTTGTAAGGGCGGCGCTCTACCAGCTGAGCTAAGCACCCAAAGCAACTCCTGTAATCGTGTAAGTAATAACTACAGAAATGCTCAAAGAAAAAGATTATAAGTCAAAAACCCAAAGTCTGCAAGTGCCAATTATAGCCTAGGAATTGACAGCATCACGCAGTGCTTTTCCTGGGCGGAAGCGTGGAACGGTCGCCTCTTTGATTTCGATCGTTTCGCCCGTGCGTGGGTTTCTGCCAGTACGTGCAGCGCGCTCGGTGACTGTAAATGTACCGAAACCAACCAATGTCACCGAATCTTTATCCTTGAGGGTAGTTGTCACAGCATCGATGAATGCATCTAATGCACGCCCAGCGTCTGCTTTGGATAAATCGGCCTTCGTGGAAATGAATTCTATGAGCTCGGTTTTATTCATTTGAGGAATACCCCTGAAAATGGAGGTGGTGCTGACTCTGAGTGAGTTGCACCACTCATGGAAAAATGGATTGACTTGTTTTCTTCTTACACCTGCGCCTGCCTTTCAAACCGATGGTTTACACAAAAAACCATGTTGCAAAGACAGCAGCAGTTATTAAGCCTTTGAATGATAGCAATGTCAAGCAAAAATTGTCATCATCCAGCTCTAAACCGCAACACTGTTAAGTTTTAACACGTTCATCGCCTCATTTCTAGGCGCAGAGCCAGATTGATTAAAATACAGCGTCACTGCATCTCAAAGCTCAACAAATCATAAGGAACAACATCGTATGATAAGCGTGATTAGGCCTCTGTGGCAAACGCTAAAGCTGCGTCCAAATCGCTCTGTAAATCAGCTGGATCCTCTAACCCAACCGATAAACGCAGGAGTCGCTCATCAATGCCCATCTCGGCACGCATTGTTGGGCCCATCTCGTGATAAATAGTTTGCGCTACAGGTAAAATCAGGCTACGACTATCGCCCAAATGCGTTGAAAGAATAATAACCCGTAAGTGATCTAAAAAGCGCAACAAATTGACACTAGAATGTAATTCAAAGCTGACTAAACCGCCATTACCACGCGGAAAATAAGTACGGGCTCTTTGATGCTGAGGATGACTTTCTAATCCTGGGTAATGCACTTTTTTAACTAATGGATGAGCATCTAAATAGCGTGCAATCTGCAGAGCACTCATGCAGACGCGTTCCATACGTAATTCCAGTGTTTCTAAACCGATAGAGATTTTATGGGCAGACTCACCTGCTAAAGCCGCACCCATATCTCGTAACCCTTTTTTACGTATTTGTGTTAGCCCCCACTGTTTGGGATCACCAGAACGGTACGCAGAAAAAATATTAGGGTATTCAGACCAATCGAATAGGCCAGTATCTGTCACCGCTCCTCCCAAAACGTTGCCATGTCCTGCTAATGCCTTGGAAAGCGAATTGACAACCAAAGCGGCTTGAAATTCGCATCCAGGAGCCAGCCAAGGAGTGCTCAATGTATTGTCCAATACGAATGGCACCTGGCGCTCGGTGCAAAGTGCGCCGATGCCTGTAAGATCCGCAATCTGCGTCCCTGGATTCGCAATACTTTCTGCAAAAACCATCCTTGTATTATCTTGCCAAGCAGCTTTAACCTCTGCTAGGCAACAAGCATCTACCAGTGTGACTTCGATGCCATAATTGCTAAGCGTTTGATAAAGACTGTTGGTATTGCCAAACAAATAGCGGCTACTCACGATATGATCACCCGCGCGCAATAAGGTCAAAAAGACCGCGCTGAGCGCTGCCATGCCTGACGCAAAGCAAATACTGCCTACCCCATGCTCTATTTCATTAATTAAATGCTCTAAGCGCGCTGTGGATGGCGTGGCTTGGCGTGCGTAGGTAAAGCCTGGCTTGCCTTGAAAAACATCAATTAGGTCCTGTGCTCGGGCAAATGAAAACGCAGCGCTAACATGAATGGGTTGATGTACTGCGCCTGACTCGGTGCCCTGTCTTCGATCATGGTGAAGAATGCGAGTGCTTATCTGTTCTTTTTCCATTGTTTTCCTTGGGTTGTCCATTTTATACAAGCATAATACTCACGTACTCATGCATTATTAGCACAGTACTTTATGACTAGGGAGTATTAATAAATATCAGTCCTACAGTGGACAAACTCATTCTTGTTGCCGGACACGCTCATAGAGGCATAGTGCTGTAGCTACACTGACATTCAAGCTTTCAACCTGACCGCGCATTGGGATTTGAACCAATGCATCACATGTCTCTTTGGTCAATCTTCGTAGGCCCTCGCCCTCTGCACCCATTACCCACGCCATGGCCTGCCCTTTGAGGTCAACCTCATGAAGATGTTGCTCAGCCTGGTCATCAGTACCGTAAAGCCAAATATCGCGTTCTTTGAGTGCACGCATTGTGCGCGCTAAGTTAGTGACCTGTATATAAGGCACAGTCTCGGCAGCACCACAAGCCACGCGGCGTACAACTGGGGTCAAGCCCACAGCACGATCCTTGGGCGCAATCACTGCGTGAACACCTGCTGCATCAGCAGTGCGCAAGCAGGCGCCTAAATTATGCGGGTCGGTAACGCCATCCAGGATGAGTAGAAAAGGCAGCACTTCTTGATCTGCTAGTTCATCAAGCAAGGTGAACACATCGGTGGCCAGGGTTAATTGTTGTGCAATAGCAACTATTCCTTGGTGTCGCCCACCCTGAGCTAGGCTATCTAGCTCGGCTTTATTGGTTGGGGTGATTTCCACGTTGGCTTGTTGCAATAAATCAATTAACTGTTGTTTACGCCTATCGCGACGCTTGGCATCATAAAACACCTGAACAATCGTATCGGGTGCTTGCTGCATACGCGCACGCACCGCATGAAAGCCAAGCAAATTCTGAGTCGTCATAGATTAGTTTCTTCTTCCGCTACGTTTAGATAATCGAGGAGTTTTGCGCTTTCGCCCTTGTCGACGTGATGGTGCAGATGAGGGCTTGGCTGGTGCGGCCTTGCGCATCGCGCGGCTAGCAACTGGTGCGTCTGGACGATGTGGGGATACCCCCGCCCCCTCTACCAAATGAAAATCTATTTGGCGCTCTTCGAGGCTGACATTGGCAATTTGCACGTGGACCTGATCAGTCAGTCGATAGCGAATACCTGTGCGCTCGCCAACCAGTTCGTGAGTCGCCTCGTTAAATATGAAATAGTCGGTGCCCAACTCAGAGATATGTACCAAACCCTCGATATAGAGACTCTCGAGAGTGACAAAAATACCAAACTGAGTGACGCCTGTGATTCGACCGCTCAAGACCTCGCCAATATGCTCTTGGGCAAAATAACATTTCAGCCATGCCAGCACATCAAAAGATGCATCGTCTGCACGTCTCTCACGGGCCGACAGCACCGCACCTAGTTGTTCCCAAACAGCCTGCTCATATTCTTTTTTGGTTAGCCCATCGGTATCAAAGTCCAAATCAATATAAGGAACATACTGCTTGGATTTTAAAATGGCATGAATCATGCGGTGTGTGAGTAAATCTGGGTACCGACGGATGGGCGCTGTGAAATGCATATAACGCTCATAGGCCAAACCAAAATGGCCACTGTTATCCGGGCTATATATAGCCTGCTGCATTGAACGAAGCAACATGGTTTGAATTATTTCAAAATCTTCGCGGCCTCGGGCAACCTGGATGAGGCGTGCATAATCATGATAAGTAGGTTCGTCGCCCCCACCTAAATGCAACCCCAACGTTTTCAAGAAACTGCGCAATGCCTCTAGTTTTTCAGGGGTAGGTCCCTCGTGCACGCGATAAAGTGCTTTGCGTTTATTACGTGCAATAAAATCAGCAGCAGAGGTATTTGCAGCCAACATGAATTCTTCGATCAAACGATGTGCATCATTACGCACCACAGGTTCGATACGTTCTATACGTCCTAAGTCATTACAAACAATCTGTGTTTCTACGGTGTCAAACTCAATACCGCCCCGCTCACGACGTTGCGCAGCTAAAGCCTGATAGAGCTCGTAAGCCGTTTCTACCACGGGTTGTACGGTGCCCAGCTGGGCTGCAGCAGGACCACTGGGCTGCTGCAAAGCATCCCAAACCTGGGTATAAGTGGTGCGCGCCCATGAGCGAATGAGTGCCGGATAGAATTGATACGCAGTAACCACCCCTTTGCGTGCACCATCAGCGGGGATCACCATATCGCAAACCAGCACCAACCTATCTACATGAGGGTTTAACGAACAAATCCCGTTAGATAACTCCTCGGGCAGCATGGGGATTACACGGCGAGGAAAGTAAACACTAGTTCCGCGAGCCAAAGCATCCGTATCGATTGGATCTTTGGGCTTTACATAGTGACTAACATCGGAAATCGCCACCAGCAAGCGCCATCCTGGACGATGCCGTTTGCCCCGCCCTATGTCAGTCTCTTGGATATAGATAGCGTCATCGAAATCGCGGGCGTCTTCGCCATCGATAGTGATGAAAGGAACCTCGCGCAAGTCAACCCGACCTTTGTGGTCGCGTTCATGTACCTCGCGTGGTAGTTCCCGAGCCTGTTTTAATGCGGCTTTGGAAAATTCGGCGGGTACGTCAAATTTACGTACCGCAATCTCAATTTCCATACCGGGATCATCAATGGCTCCTAAAACCTCGATGACACGACCCATGGGCTGCATGTGTTCGGAAGGCTGGCGTGTAATCTCAACCACCACCACCTGCCCATTTTTAGCGCCCCCTGTGTCTTGGGGTACCACAAAAATATCGTGCTTTATACGCCTATCTTCGGGGATAACACTACAGATGCCCCCCTCTTTTATAAATCGGCCCACCAATCGATTGGTTTGGCTTTTGAGGACTTCAACGATCACCCCTTCGGGTCGGCCTTTATAGTAGTGATCACCTCGGGCTAATACCCTATCCCCATGAAGCACACGTAACATTTCACGTGGGGATAAATACAGATCGGGACCACCATCATCACGAATGAGAAAACCAAACCCGTCGCGATGCCCTTGCACGCGACCTGAAATAAATTTTGTCTTTGTATTCACTGTTATACGCTGTTGCGCGTCTATGTTGATTTGACCATCACGCTGCATCGCGTTGATTCGTCGCATCGTACCGACCGACATCGGGTATTCCACGCCGAGGTTTTCGGCTAGCTGATTAATACTGAGTGCATCTGAAGATTGTCTGAGAGCAGCTAAAATGGATTCGCGGCTAGGCGTCGATGGATCAAAGTCGGGTGGTAAATGTTCACGTAAAAAAATATTCTGCGCCTTTTTGTTGGCAGTAGTCATTAATGTGTATGCCTATATCATTGTTTTTTAAAACGATTATAACACCGCCAAACGGAGAGCGGACAAATCGGTAGGGCAAAATTGTTATTCTTTGTTTTTGCATAAATGCCACTATATCAGAAAGGCCTTGGTATTTTTTTATAAATTAGTTATTATTAACGCTTTATATGTAATGCCCAGATGGCGGAATTGGTAGACGCGCATGGTTCAGGTCCATGTACCGCAAGGTGTGGAGGTTCAAATCCTCTTCTGGGCACCACAAAATTCCCTCCCTTGAGATAGAAACCTCTCAAAACCAATCAAATCAAGGCTTTAGAGAACAACGAGATCTTGATTTGAAGCAAAAATCAATCAGCAATAAAACCAAAA
>Ga0209487_1000647_pt1 | contig 30977 bp, 33 predicted proteins | sample Poulit2012_FD_187524 | JGI IMG/M metagenome (GOLD analysis project Ga0209487, IMG submission 187524) | Agricultural soil microbial communities from Georgia to study Nitrogen management - Poultry litter 2012 (SPAdes) (version 2) | ecosystem: Environmental > Terrestrial > Soil > Agricultural land...
AAACATCCATGGCTGTTTTTACCCCTGTTAACGACGCCGATGCGCGCTCGTTACTACGTCGTTACAACATCGGTGAACTCGTCTCGCTACGTGGCATTGCTGCGGGGATAGAAAATACCAACTACTTTTTAACCACTACGCAAGGTGACTATGTTCTGACCTTATTTGAGGTTTTAACGGCTGAGCAGCTGCCATTTTACATCGAACTCATGCATTATCTGGCGCAGCAAAACCTCCCCGTGCCCCAACCCCAAACCTTACAGCAAGGCGGACGCTTAACAACGTTGCATGAAAAACCCACAACCATTGTTACGCGTTTAAATGGCGCGTACGAAGCCCGTCCCAGCGCCCATCACTGCGAAATCGCTGCAGCAACCCTGGCACGCATGCATGTGGCCGCCCGGGATTTTCCAATCCAACAACCAAATTTACGCGGCCTACACTGGTGGCAAGCGACTGCCCCCAAACTGCAACCATTTTTAAACCAAGAGCAGCAAAAACTGTTAACTACAAACCTGCAAGAACAAACCGCTTTAGCGGACACATCAGAATATAAAGCCCTACCAAAAGGGCCCGCACATTGCGATTTGTTCCGCGATAATGTCTTATTTGATGGCACTTTTGAGCAGCCCAAGATGGGAGGATTCATTGATTTCTATTTTGCGGGTTGTGATCACTGGATATTTGATATCGCCGTCACGGTCAACGATTGGTGTATTGATCACAGCACCCTTGAATTTGACCCCACGCTTGTTCAGGCCTGGTTACAAGCTTATGCGGCGATTCGCCCCTTTACCGACATTGAAAAACAAGTTTGGCCTAAAATGCTAAGGGCCGCGGCGCTGCGGTTTTGGGTTTCCCGCCTGTACGATTATCATATGCCACGACCTGCCCAAACGTTAACACCTCATGATCCCGGCCACTTTGAGAACATATTACGTCAACGCCAGGAATCCAATCTTCCCGAGTTGCCATAGCTGCTGCAATCTTATTTTGTGACCATTAACTAACCTGTCTTTATTATGCAAGCCGCCACTCTTCCCGTTGCTGCCGGATGGCAGTGGATCTCTGACGGATGGGCACTATTCAAACGCCAACCCCTGGCAATGATTACCTGGAGCCTATTCATTGCTGTACTTTTTAATTTCAGCTACATGCTTCCCATTTTGGGCCAGGTCCTCCTCATTGGCGTAACCCCACTGCTTACTTTCCTGGCGTTGTGTGCGTGTCGGCGCATTAGCCAGGGAGAGCTTATGGGATTTGGTATGTGGCTCAAGCCCTTGAAAGACAACCCGGCCATCAAGGCGCCCTTAATCAAGCTTGGCGTCATTTATCTCGCCTTTAACCTGATTGCCGCCATCGTTGCTACCTTGCCGTACCTTGGTTCGCTAAGCAGCGTGATTGATGCAGGTGGTGAGGTGGATCCGGAAGCTATTGGCGCCGCAATCCGGGCACCATTCATTACCTTTGGCATATTGTATGTGCTGATTTCTGCCCTGTTTTGGCATGCTCCTGCTTTAATTGGTTGGCATGGCATCAAAATTGCCCAGGCCATGTTTTATTCCATGGTTGCCTGCTGGCGCAACAAGGGGGCCTTTTTTATTTATGGTGCCAGTTGGGCAGCCCTTTTTTATGCCGTTCAAATGCTTGCCGGCTTTATGCTACAAGCCAATATGGCGCCATCCACGGTGCATTTGTTGCTATCCCCCGTTAACCTGTTAATGGCCGCCATTTTGTATTGCAGCTTTTACCCCGCCTACTTACAAATTTTTGGGGCGAATGCCCGCCTCGAGCAAAGCGTCCCATAATAAACAGGACAACTGCATTGCATGGCGCGCACAAAACCCGGCCGGCAATTCAATCACAATGACAGCGCCCCAACAGCCAGCGACACACCAAGGCGATAAACGCTGACATTGTTTCAAGAGGCGCCAGTCTCCGGACAAGAAAACTACGTCAATGGGGGTGCGCAAACCAAAGGTGTGTATCGCTGCGCACGGCATCAAGCACAGGCCTTGATGCTCTTGTAAAGGGGGATGACCCAGTAGACCAACCAGGCGTTGCCAGAAGCTATCCGCCCGTACCAAGGTGAGCGAATAAGTCATGAATCACCGGAAATGCCAAAATAATAAACGTACACGGAAAAATAAAAGCCACCATGGGAAATAACATCTTCACTGGTGCTTTTAAGGCCATCGCCTCCGCGCGTAAAAAACGTTCCGAACGTTGTTGGTCCGCTTGTGCCCTAAGCAACTTACCCAAGCTGGCGCCAAGCGTTTCCGCCTGCAGCAAGGTTGCCACCAATTGTGTTAAGGCCGGCAAATTGCTACGGCCTGCCATGGCTTGTAATGCTTGTGCACGCGATACCCCTGCACGCATATCACCCAGCGCATGCGCAAGCTCTGTCCGCAAAGGGCCCGGCGGACAATAACGCGCCGCTTGCTGCAACGCCCCTTGTAAATTAAGCCCCGCTTCCACACATAGCGTGGTGATATCCAGCATAAAAGGCAGCTCTTTTAAAAGCGTAAGTTGCCGTGCTTGACCCCATTGCCAAAGCACCAAACGCGGCCATACAAAGCCCCCGATGGCACCGATCCCTGCAGCAAAACACAGCCAACCCCATTGCCTTCCACCTGCCCACCACGCAAACAACACGCCGCCCGCACCACTCAAACACCCCAACAGTAACTGCAAGGCAATCACATGGGATGCTTGCCAAAATCGGGCCAAACCCGCCCGTGCCAAAGCCTGCTGAAGTTGGCGTCGGTGTCGCCAGGAAATAAATGGCTCACTAATAAACAGACAAACAGTCACCCATGGCCACAAGCACCGTAACCACCACGGAGTATCTTTTGGGTAGGTGGGCACTTCAGATCGGGTAGCGGGTTGTGCCACCACCCACAGTAACCCCCAACAACATAGACCCGCTAACACAACACTCAATACAGCCCCCACAAATGCCCTCCATTAAACGGCGATATTGATGATTTTGCGTATGAAAAACAGACCCAAACCCTCCAGAAAAACAATTAACAGCAGCACCATCCAGCCGGTAGGGGTTGTCCATAAAGGCTGCATGGATTCAGGACTCAACCACGTTAATACGCCAGCAAGTAACAACGGCAAGGCCACCATCACCCCCGCCTGTAACCGCCCTTGCGCCGTAAGGGCGAGTATCCGGCCCTGTAACTGCTGTCGCGTACGTAAGGTGATGGCCAAACGCTCCAAGGTTTCTGCCAAGCTACCGCCGCTATGGATGGAAACCCTTAATGCCGAGACCAACAAGCGGATACCCTCTGTAGGGAGCCGTTGCGCCCACATTTGCAGCACCCTATCAAAGCTTAAGCCTAAACGTTGTTCCCGATATAACAGGGCCAGCTCTTGGGCTAAGGGTGGTGGACTCAGCTCACTGACATGGCGCAGCGCGTATTGGAGACTGCTGCCAGCGCGCAAGGCACTTGCCAATGCCAGGGCAAAATCTGGTAATTGCTGTTCAATTTGCCACAACCGCCGCTTGCGGACCCAATGCAAGCCCCAGGGGGGCAACAACAACATTGCCAACCCCCCGAGCACGGCCAATACAACACTACCGGTAAACAACATGAGCGCACCAGCAACCAGCATGGAAAAAACCACACTGGCCAGCCATACCTGGCCCGCCTCAATAAAAAGAAATAATTCCGCCAACCCTTGCAAGGCCTGGCGCTGAAACAAGTGTTCATACCATTGAAAACCCCGCAACAAGCCATGCAAAACCAGCCAACTGAGCAAACTCATTGCAAGCATAACGGCCACGGTAATCATACAGAGTCCTTTGAAGCCCACGTTGCAGCAGCTTGCTGCACCACCGTGTGGCGGGTAAACAAATCTACTGGGAGCTGATCCAGTTGGGGAAAATTTTCTGGCAATAAACCGGTCCCCTGAAAACTCGCAGGGGGCCCCGACTGATAACGAAACAGTTCTTGTAACTGGATGCGACCAGACTCCTGCCCCGTCACCTGCGTAATGGAGGTGATCACACGACAGCCGGAAGACAAACGCGCCTGCTGAACAATATATTCAACGCTGGCAGCGACCTGCTCGCGTACAGCCGCCAAAGGAAGATCCATGCCTGCCATAAGTATCATGGTTTCCAGACGACTTAACGCATCCCGGGGACTATTCGCATGCAAGGTTGTCAGGGAGCCTTCATGGCCCGTATTCATCGCGGCCAACATATCAAATGCTTCTGCACCGCGGCACTCGCCAACAACAATTCTGTCAGGCCGCATACGCAAGGCATTACGCACTAAATCCCGGATTGTAATCGCGCCGCGCCCCTCCAGGTTGGCAGGCCTTGCTTCCAATTGGATAAGATGCGAGTGGGCAAGCTGAAGCTCAGCAGCATCCTCAATGGTGATCACGCGCTCACCGTCCGGTATCACATTCGACAAGATATTTAATAACGTGGTTTTTCCGGACCCGGTCCCGCCTGAGACAATTATGTTTTTACGGAATAATACACAGACCTCTAAAAATTTTGCCATCGCCTCATCCAGACTCCCCACCGCTAACAAATCGCGCATTCGGGGCCGGCGCGCAGGAAACTTTCGTATGGTGATACTCGGGCCCCTCAGGGCCACGGGAGGAATAATGGCATTGACCCGGGACCCATCCTTTAAACGGGCATCCACCATGGGCGCGCCGTCATCAATGCGCCGGCCTACGGGTGCAACGATGCGATCAATGACCGATAACACGGCTTGTTCGCTACTAAACCCCCCATGAAACGGCGTTAAGCGCCCCTCTTTTTCAACAAAAATTTCATCATGCCGATTCACCATGATTTCGGTGATGGCAGGGTCTGCCAACAAAGGTTCCAAAGGCCCCAAGCCAACCGCCTCATCCACCACTTCCTGGAGCAATGCCCATTCATCAATTTCTGCAGGTAAATCATCATCTGTCTCGACAATTGTCTTTAAAAGACGTTCTGCTTCCAGGCGCAAGGCTTCATCACTTAACTTGCCAATGTCCCGACGGCGTAAATCCAAAGCTTCTAGCAGTGCTTGATGGTAGCGACGTTTTAACTGTACGCGTGTTTCAAGGCATGCCGTTTCAATGGGAGCTGTGGGCACCCTGTCGGGCGTCTCAACGAATGTGTCGTGCGTGGTATCTGACCTTTCGGGATTTTCCACATGCAACAAACAAGGCCCAATAACAACTTCATCCTCGGGCAGTAAGGGACCGTACTCCGCGATACGTTGATCATTTACAAACGTTCCCGATAAAGCACCCAAATCTTCAATAAAAACCCCGGCATCACGTCGTACCAGGCGGGTATGGTGCTTGGCAATCCGCCAGGAACGAATACGAAAATCCGCATCCGAAGCCCGACCAATAAGCACCGGTAAGGCAAGCTCCGCTGTTTGCCGGGAACCATCCTCATAACGGATCTGCAACCGTATCATGGGTGTCCTCCTCTTGTCCCCCGGCTGTGCGCCATTGCGACCCCACCTGGGACCATGGATCCCAGGGTTTGGAAACTGGTGTTTTCAATGAACGATTTAATCGCGGGGCTTGTGGAAAAGTCTCATTCAGCAGCACATCTGCCTGCGCAACACGTGCTTGTAAGCGCGGTTCGTCGGCAGAAATAATATGCGGTGTTACAAAAATGGCTAATTCCGTTTCATTGCGCTGAAACCGGCGAGACTTAAATAACGCTCCAAGCAGCGGAATTTGAGACAGCCCGGAGACACCCTGTGTATTATCCGCATGTTCCCGGGATAAAAACCCCGCTAATACAAGGGTTTGACCCGATTTAACATTAAATTCCGTTGCTGCCCGGCGGGTTTTTAACGCGGGACCACTGACCGCACTCACCGTGGTGTCAACGGCGCTGACTTCTACCTCAACCCGGGAACGCACAATATCATTACGCTCAATTTGAGGCGTAATGTGCAAAGATACGCCGTAAGATTTGAACTCAGTATTCACATTGCCATTAGCGTCGACGGTAGAATAAGGTACCTCCCCTCCCGCCAAAAACTCAGCAACTGTCCCGCTACGCGCCAACAGCTGTGGCTGTGCAAGCACTACCGCATCCCCCGTTTGGGTTAACGCCTTCACACGTGCACTTAATAAGGCATTCAAGCCAAAATAGCCCACCAGCGGTCGCGCCGCAAAATTCGTAGGCACCACCACTTCACCGGGCCTATCCAATAACCGGGAAGACCCCCCATCCCATGCCAGTCCAACATGCACCCCTCCATGCGCTGCTTCTCCCCAATGCAACCCAAACTCATTTAAATACGCTTGGGGCAACTCCAACACCTGCACATCCAGCAGGACCATACGATCCCAGCCGACTTGACCCGTGAAGTCAAGTAATTGCGGATAACGATCCGCCAATTCGGCAACGCGCTGACGATCGGCATCGGACAATTCATCGCCTTCAATGAGCAGCTTATCTCCAACGGTAGAAACCGTAGCTGACTCAATACGCTCCAATACTTGCCGCAGCTCTTGTTGGACTTGACGAGAACCTTCGGGTGCAACTTCTACCCGATAACGCTTGCGCAAGCCATCTTCCGACCACACGTGCACGGCACTATAGCCTTCGTGACGCGCAAACAAAATGACTTCTTTCTCAGACGTCGTAACAGCATTTAAAACATGACCATCACCAACCGCAACGCGTGCAACATTTGGTACTGCAAGCACGCGCACTTCTCCTACTTGCAACTGTAACAGCGCTTCATTTTGCCCCCATGCGATAGAACAACTGCCCGCCATCGAGAGATAGATAACGATCCGTATGAACATGAACAGTGAAGAAAAATTAACGACATCGTTCATTGAGGCTCCTCAGGCGTTACCAAAGCATCATTTAAAAACTCAGGCGACAGGCCTCGTCCACGGCTACTAATCCCTGGCGTATATGGCAAATCAAAAACACCCGTCACCACACGATTATCAGGATCGGGGGCTTGTAACCGCGGCACGCGCCGGGGCGTGGTATTCCCATAAAGCACTGTGGCACGCGGGGTTGCTACCGGTCGATTACGATTCACACCAAGCAGTGTTGCCAAATCGCCGCGTGATGCCTTCGTGCTGGCCACTTGATCGGTAGGATGTCGTAGCACTGCCGTAATCGTGCCACTTTCACGTGCGGCGACAAGCTTTACGGCATCTTCTGGATCCGTATCCAACGTGACGGTATGGTAGTCAGCAGAACCGAATGGCCCGTCGTGGTGGCCATCGTCGGCATGGGCTTGTGTGGTACGCCCGGTTGCTAACACCAGCACACCTTGCAATAAAGGTGCCGTGATACGGCGGCGATCATATTCAAAGGAAACATATAAATCGATTAAATCTCCTGGCTGCAGCAACCCCGAGACTGAATTAATGGCATCCACCGGCATCGTAATTGCCCGTCTGCCTTTAAATAATTGAGCAGAAAAAGCTTGGGCGCTCGTCTGTTTGACATGGCTGGGCACCACCACATCACCACTTTGCAAATCGGCGCGTAACACCTTGCCCTCCAGCAAGGTGTAGTCATTGGGGCCTAAGCTGTCACTAGAGACAAGAGATACGGGAAACGCACGTATGGCCAGATCATCACTGCTTAAGATGGTTCCTGCGGCCAATGCATGGGCAGCCACCACGCGCTCAACGTGTGGGACTTGCGCATTGCGTTCGATTTGTGCCGCTTTATCGGCCAAATAGGCCTGTGCTGACCAGGCAGCCATAAGCCCCGCCAAAACCGCGAGGATAAAAATAGCGCTATGTTTATTCAGCAGACGACGATAAGAAGAAGGCTTCATGGCTGCCTCCCCTGCTGCTGCACCACATAGAGACCACAACCATGGGTGAGTGTTACCGGGATCAACGTGACTTGATGCGCATGACGCTGCCAAACCTGTATGGCGGGCGTATGTGACAAATCCGTAAGCATGTGCCAGCCCCGGGTTTCTAGCTGCTTGCTAACGTCGCGGTAGGACCTGCCCGTACAATGGGGTAGCCGAAACAACTGCTGATACCGTGGTGATGACAGCACGTTAGAGGATTGTGCCAGCACCGGCTTGATACCCCGCGGTTGCCACCAATTACCCACTGACACCGCCGGCGACTGCCGGGTATTTTGCCTGCCGGCGCTCATAACAGACAAATATCCGGTGGCGCCTTGCCCCCACTGATGGATAACCGCCAGCCAATGTTCCCCGTCTGTTGCGATGCCAGACAAAATAACTTGCCGGGGCAGGGTTAGTAAACGTTGGAAGACCCCCGGCGCCGCTTGACTAAAACGACTGCCAAGCGCCATGACTGGCATGTTTGCCTCAAAGTTGGCGTAACGGATGGTAATACCGTTATGTTCCTGCTGTTGCGCATTATCCCACTGCACGCCCTGTAGCTGCCATGGTGATAGCCAATTGGCGGTAGCTTGCTTGCTAACCAATAGCATGCCAAGCACAATTCCAGCGATAAGCGTTTTCATTATCATGGCACCTCTGCCTCCCATAACTCTAACCACCGTGTGGTAGGCGCAGGCCGTTTCCAGCCGGCATCCACCCCTGACGCCCCACCTGCTATTTGTTCCGACAGCCGACGTGACGTGGAAAAAGGTTGCTGCCACGTGGTTGCGCTTTGCTCAACTATTTCCCGGGTGCTGCGATCACTTTCTGCATGACCCGCCCCAATGGCAATGGCCAACGTTCTATGAATCGTGGGAAATGGGGCCAAGCCGTCCTGGTAAGCCGGGGTGAGACGGTGCGCCACCTTCCAGGCACCGTCATCCGCCGTACCCAATTCCTGCGACATCACTAATGCCGGGCGATAACTCCCTCCTGGCTGATCCTTAGTAGCTGCCGGTGCCAACTGCTGGAGCTGCCAATCGCGCTGACCATAGATGGCTAATAGCGACCCTTGATTTGGGGTTACCCACTGCCGTGGTAATGCTTGCCAGGCGGCATCAACACGCTTGTTATTCAGCTGCCCTTCACGGCTGAGCGCAAATGCCGCATAGCGAACGCCATGATGAACATGCAGACTAAAGTCTTGCAGCCGCGCCAGCCAGGTAATCGCCCACCACAATGCCGTTAACGCCAGTGCTGCAATTACAGCCTCAATTACGGCTTGGCCAGACTGCTGTAAGTAATGGTGATAACGGTCTCGCATGGCCCCTCCTTAGTGCAACGTGCTTTGCGCAACATGGGGTGGCGTGGTTAACCGGGCTTGCCAATAGGGTCGGAATAGGTTTGCCTCTTCTACTTTGCCATCGGCACGGGCTTGCGGCCGCTGAAAAAAAGCCTCCGCCGCTGAATGCGTACTTATCAGCAGCCCATCTGGACCGGTCAACCGTAGTGTCGCCTGGAAACCAACAGCCGCAGCCCCATCCGTTGCCAGCGCAAGAAACGCCGGCAAACCGCGCCCTGACCAGCGATCACCACGAGCAACCCCATAAGACATTGCCAAGGGATTATCCGTGCTTTCTTTAATGTCCCAAGTCGTATGTTCCTGTGCCCAACGCCAAAAGTCTTGAGCGGAGAAATTTTCCGGAGGGGCTTCCGTATAACGGGCATTGGGGCCCTGGCTGCGGTGCGTAGGAATCCACCCCCAACCCATGGGATATTCACGGAAATAGCACCCAATCCAGCGATTCGATCGCAAGGCATGAAATGATTCGGTATCACTCGCCTGCCAACGGCCCTCCTCATCCATTTGCGTCTGGCCACGGCGCCGTAACTCATGACGACGCCCGGGGCAACGCGCATCAACGACCCAATTGTTCCTGGCGGTAGCGTTGCGAGGGGCTAAAAATTGATACCGTTGCGCCATCCCCAAGACAAACGGCCGCAAATGTGTGCCTGCATAAGAACGTAAAAATGTTGGCCACTGATCATCGTTAATTTCTAAGCCAGCATCCAATTCCTGTAGGGTCCATCGCGACTGGGCATCGGATAAGCTTTGTGCCAACAGGTTCAGCATCATTTGGCGACGCGCATTGGGCACCGACGCTGCCAGCGCTTGTTGAGCGTTCGTGAATATTTCGTTTACCCACCGATCATGTTCTTTATACGCCAATGCCAAAGACCCTTGGGGGCGACTCAATTGATCGAAACCAACGGCTTGGCTTGCGGCACGATACGCTTGCCCGTGCGCACCCCCAAAAAGCATATCAATGAGGTAGCCCGGCGGGTTGCCGCGCGCTAACTGCTGCGCCTGCGTTCCGGCAAGGCTTGCCCATGATCCCAGGGTAACCAGATGCGCCATCGCAATGTGATGACCTACTTGAGCGCGGTTCAAAAACCCCAGGGTATTTAAGGCGCGGGCCTGTACCAATGCGCCACTATACGTCGCTGTATCCAACGCATGGGTATGTTCCGTTTTGCTGGCAACAACCTGGCCCACAAAAAAGAAACGCGTAAAAACCACCATCACTGCGGCCACGAGAATGACCGCTAATGCCAGTGCTTGCCCTGTTTGCATCCGCACGTGGGCGCGGCATCCTTGCCTGGCCATTACTGCACCTGCGCGTTGCCAGTAAAGGACTTCAAAGTTTTAGGGGCCGTTTGACTCGCCGCCGATTCCGCCGCTGCCCGCGCGGCTTCAGATTGCTCCGTTCCATCCTCGCCAGCCAACTCCTTTGCCATTGCGGCGGTTTGTGACCTGACCACTTGCCCGAACATTTGGTAGACGGCAATGGCGGCCACGGCAACCAGTGCGACAACAATAATATACTCGGTCATCCCCTGGCCCAACTGCTTGATTTTCAACGTTGACATAAGCCTTCCCCGTATAACTGCCCGCTTCGATTTTGTGACAACACCAGTGTGCCGCGAGCCCGAAGCTCCCACAATCCGGATAAACAGAGATAGGCATTTTCTTCACGGACAAAAAAAGCCGCCTGCCGCCAGGAGTAGCTCCCAACAGCAGGCGGCGTACACCGCAGATAAATCGCGTCCGGCGACGAGCGCTTAGCCAGTAAACCGCTTAGCGCTAGCCTCAATTTCAGCACGGGCCGCGGCGGCATCTTCCCAGCCCTGCACTTTGACCCATTTCCCCGGCTCCAAATCCTTGTAGTGCTCGAAGAAATGCTTAATACGTTGCAAGTCTTCTGCAGGAAGATCGTCCGGGGATTGAATATGACGATAAACCGGGTATAGTTTTTCTGTCGGCACCGCCAACACCTTGGCATCAGGGCCTGCTTCGTCCTCCATTTGCAACACCCCAATGGCACGCGACGGAATCACGGCGCCCGCTTGCACTGGAAAGGGCGTAATCACTAACACATCTACCGGATCGCCATCTTCCGACAAGGTTTGAGGAACATAGCCATAATTGCAGGGGTAATGCATCGCTGCGAGCATGAAGCGATCCACAAAAATACACCCGGTCTCGTCATCCACTTCATACTTTACGGGATCCGCATTCATGGGGATTTCAATCACGACATTAAATTCATCAGGCAGTTTTTTTCCTGCGGGAACACGATCTAAACTCATGTTTTTATATACCTTGTTAAAAAATAAGTGGTGTCAGGAGGATGGCTCGGGCACGGCTGGCGGTTCCGTTTCTGTCTCGGCCACCATTAAACCCGACTCCAAGTCAATAAGTGTGGGGTCTTGACGCGTATCTACGGCTGGCAATAGCCGCACCACCGAATCCACCGACAAGCGGGCAACCACGCGCGAGGTCAAACGCCAATGCTGCGCGGCTTTTTCAGGCTTCCCGGTAGCATCATATAAGCTGCCTAATAACGCGTGGACGCGCATATCACTACGCAAGCGCATGCTATGCAACAGATGCCGTTCGGCCTGACCCCATAGCTTGCCCGTCATGCATAAGACACCCATTGCCGCAAGCAGGGCTGGATTTTCAGGATGGATATTCAGCCAACCTTCTGCCTTGTTGAGGCGACGCTTGACTTGCGCTTCCGGACAGATGGCATAAGCGCTTAGCAATTGTGGATCCATGTCCACTTGAATAGCACTTTCAAGTATTTTGGCCGCCTCATCGTAATTGGCCGCACGATTATGAATTTCCGCGGCTACATAAGCAATGGCGGGAATGGTACGCTCATTCGGACGTAACTCACCCCAAATCGCTTTAAAGCCATCCGGACCCGCCGCTTGCAGGCGTGCGGCCCCGGAAACCGTTAGGTACTGTGCCGCCTCGGCTTCTGTCATGGCGCGCTTGCGAAGTAACCAGCGGGTATTTTCATACACTTTTTCGTGATCTCCAAGCTGCTGATAAGCACGAAGGTACAGGCGCCGCGCATGCACATGGCGTTCTATCATGTGATGGAGTGGCCGTAGCAGTGCCAGGGCTTCTTGGGGGCGACGTTCCTCAAGATACAGATCGGCCATCACCATGCTAACGGCTTGTTTAAGCCGGGGGTTATTGCCGGCGTGGGTACGTACCGAGGTTAGAATGCCATCACAGGCGCGACGGTCTCCCAACTGATAGGCGGTACGGGCTGCAGCAAGCCCGGCAATAACTTTCGTTGTGGTGGTACGCGTTTTTCCCTGTAGCGCCGTTAACTCTTTTTCAGCTTGCTCATAACGACCCTCCAACAAGTGTATCCAGCTATTTTCAAGCAATGATTGGTCACGGCGCCGCCCCCGGTTCACCCGCCATACACTAATCCGCTTGGGCGAACCTCCGAGCCAGGCGATTAATCGCAGCACGAGATACAAGGCCACAAAAATGGCCAACAAACCCACCAGGGCCAAGGTAATAGATAATTCTATCCGCCACGGATCGACGAGGATTAATACGTTGCCAGTGTGTTCGCGCAATACCAACGCCAAGCCCACAGCGGCAGCTAAAACAACAATGGTCCAGAATATTGCTCTCATTGCTTAACCTTATCTGGGGTTAGTCGGACGATAGCGCGGGGGAATACTGCGATGACCGATCACTTGCCTCGGGATCACGCAACTCTTCCAACGCTTGCATGCTGTTATCGACCGTTGGTAACGTTATCGCAATATCGGCATCGGCCACATCGCGCCCAATGCGGATGGCTTCACGCGTTTTACTTGACTGAGAATCAAAACGTGTTTCAAGGGCGCTGAGTATGGCCTGTGTTTCCGCCTCCCATACCGCATCTTGACCGAGCATCAGCGCCAATTGTGCCGTCATGATCCGTAGGCGTAAATTGTCTCGAAAGCGTTGTGCCTGATCGGGAGAAATCATCATCGCTGTTGCATCATCGACCCGGCGTACAGACACAAACTCACCCAAATCGTTCCGTAAATTGGATAAGGTATCTAGACTCCAAACCTTGGCATGTTGCCATGTCTGCTCCCACCAGGCTGCATTCTCATCAACTGCTGAATCGACACTGCTATGCGCATCTTCATTCGATTCACTGGCTTCCCCGGAGCTTAGCTCAGACACCGCCTGATCGGGAATCATCAAGGGGGCCTCATAGACCATGATGGCGAGCGTATCGAGTTGATCGGATAATTTCGCCACATCAACAACCGTTGCTGCTCGCAGTTTTTCCAAGTCTCCGTTAATGGTTTGCTGCAACGACGCCAGTGCCGGACGATTGGCACGTGCCAACTGGGCCTGTGCCGCCTCCAGCGACATAATGGCATTGGCCACATTCCCGCTTAAATGCAATTGCTGCTGGGCAATGGTCACTAAATGGTCTACATCGTTTAGCAATAATAAATCCGAGCCCCGATCTGTCATGATCTGGAATGCCTCATTGAGACTGCTATATTTTTCCTCGGAGGTTTTGAGTTGTTGCTCCAGGTTACTAATTTTTTTATCTTGCGATGCCAAGGTTTGGGTTGCTTGCTCCACCTGGCTCTGGACGGACTCCGTTTGTTCAAGCACACGCTGCACTTCCGTCTGGCTACTGGATTGTAGGCGGGCAACTTCATTTTGCAACGCTGCATTATCATTCCACAGCATCCACAGCACGTAGGCCAAACCTGCCAAGATCAGCAACACGATTACCAGGAAAACGTAAACGCCTTTGTTGCCTGACGTCTTGGGGGGTTTTGACGCTGCCGGCTTGCCAGGCGTGGCTGCCGTTTGCGTTTTAGACGCTGATGTCGTCGTTGTCTCGGCACGCGGTTGTCGACTTTTCTTAGCCGCTTTTTTGGTCGATTTGCGTCCGGGGTTGGCCTCGGTGGCTGTTGGCTTTTTATCTTCAGGTTTATCCTGAGTGGTAGAAGTTGGTTTTTTCTCAGTCATGACAGCATTGTAGTCCTGGTGACGTTACTCTTGGGAGGTTAACGAAATGAGGGTATCAAACAGCGCATCGTTTGTGGGGGAACACAACACAATACGACCTGGCACCACACCTTCGATGTCCCGGAGTATTGCTCGTAGTTGTTCTGCAATTCGATCGTGGATGACCACAAACGTACATTGTGCCCAATTTGACTGTAAATTTAAATCACAAATTTTTTGATGAATAATATGCAGGCTTTGCACGCTCGTAATCAGCATAACAGCATTCGGCGGTGAAAAGCTTAAGGCACTCACCAATACTTGTTGCTGATCAACACCCCAAGTTGCCGCTTCGCGCCGATAAACCGCCACACGCGTCACTTGCGCGCCATGTGCTTCAAAGCGCTCACCCAACCAATCACGGCCCGATTGGGCCCGTAAAATCAGCACGCGTTTTATCGCACCTAATTGTGATCCCAAACGTTTACGTAAGGTGTTCCACAGCCCTTCGGAGTCTTGGGACTGGCGCGTGACCGGAGGATACACCACGCTGTTGCGAGGAATCCGTTTATCGGCCAACAGCGGTTGGGCACTCGCCTTGCCAACGGTTGCGACCAAACTACCCTCCGGCCACTGAAAGTCCGGATAATACTCATTCAACAAGGTAAGCCAAGCCGTCGCCGCAAAGCTACTCACCACAACAATCAAATCATAGGTGGCAAGCTGGGACAGCGCCCTGCTTGCCGACGTATTCACCTGCAAGGCCAGGGCCGGCAAATCTATGGCACGACGATTCGCGGCTTGCAAGCGCACGCGCAACGGGTGATTCCTGTGCGCAGGTCGGGTCAATAAGATGACGGGACGGGACACAATAATGCCGGCTTGCGTTAATTAAAAGTGTCGGGTAGCAAGCGCTCTAGAATATCCCGCGCGCCTTGTGCAATTAAGGCTTGCCCGACCTGATTTCCCAGTGCTTCGGCTTGTTGACGATCGCCTTGGGCTTGCGCGCGATAGACCACAGACCCGTCCGGTTCTGCCACAAGCCCTTGAATGAAGATTTCTTGCCCGTCAATTTCAGCATAGGCCGCAAGTGGCACTTGGCAGGAGCCTCCTAAGGTGCGAGACACGGCACGCTCTGCCCACGCCCGATCGGCCGATGCCTGACACATTAGCGGCGCCAGCCACTGCGTCAATTCGTTGCGGTTATCAAGAATTTCTATTCCCAGCGCCCCTTGACCGGCGGATGGCAAGCTATCTTGCACTGAAATCTCAGACCGTATACGTTCCGCCAAGCCAAGCCGCTTAAGCCCTACTGCCGCAAGAATAATGGCATCGTATTGGCCTTCATCTAACTTACGCAAACGGGTGTTCACATTACCGCGCAAAGGCTTGACGGTAAGATGCGGGAAACGGCTGCGCACCTGGGCTTCGCGTCGTAGGCTAGACGTCCCTACCACACGGCCCTCAGGCATGGCATGCAAGCCTTCATAGGTATTCGACACAAAAGCATCGCGTGGATCATCGCGACGCATTACCACGGGCATCGCAAAAGGCGCAGACAACTCAACCGGCACGTCTTTAAGGGAGTGCACCGCTAAATCTGCCCGACCGTCCAGCAATGCCGTCTCGAGTTCCTTGATAAACAAACCTTTACCCCCCACCTTGGACAGCGTGCGATCTAAAATGCGATCCCCTTTGGTGGTCATTTCCAATAACTGCACATCGCAACCAGGGTATAAGGTAAGCAATTGTTCGCGCACGTGATGCGCCTGCCACAACGCGAGCTGACTCGCACGCGTGGCAATAACCAGACGTTTGGGCGTGGAATCCGACATTAATTAGCCTGCAAGATGATTAAAAATAATGGCGGCAATTACGCCAATGATGGCAAGAATGCTTAACCCTTGAAGCAAAGACAAGCCTGATTCCGTCTTTTTTCGTTCGGAAGATTTTAAAAACCCCATGGCTACTCCTTCATCGTCGATGACACGTTATTTTTGCGTCGCGGCGAAAACCACCACTTTCCAATAATAACAACCAAAATTGCAAATATAAGCTCGACTGCCAGCTTAAAACTGAGCACCACCGACATGTTATCCGTTGTACCGTCGGGGCTGCTGACCCATTTGCCGCTGGTAATATCGGCGATAAACGCTGGCACGACAACATCAGACACCAACATCCCGCCGGCGATCCATCCCAGTAGGCCAGCCCCCAGCGTAACAACCCAGGGGAATCGATCGATAAGGCGTAACACCAGCGTACTGCCCCATATAATAATGGGCACGCTAACAATTAAACCAAATGCCACATAATACATCTGGTGATCAATGTGCGCATTACTGGCAGCGCCGGCGATGGCCATGACGTTATCCAGACTCATCACCAAATCAGCAATAATAATGGTTTTAATAGCTGCCCCAAGATTGCCACTTGCTTTCACGGTTGTGGTATCGTCGTGCTGGCCATCTAATAACTTAATGCCTATCCAAAGTAGCAACAGGCCACCAATAATTTTTAAGTAAGGCAAGTCCAACAAACTGAGCGCGAAAGCAATCAGTGCCAAGCGAATGGCAATGGCGCCGACAGTTCCCCAGATAATGCCGTTTAAACGTTGTTGTTTAGGGAGGTTACGGCAGGCCAAGGCAATGACCACCGCGTTATCCCCGCCCAATAAAATATCAACTGCGATAATCTGGAACAAAGCGCCCCAATGCAGCAGCTCAAACCATTCTGGCATGATTAAAACCTATTAAGGGGCGCCAATGGGCACGCCGTTACGATAACACCGACTTAACCAGCTTGCCCATTTCTGATGGGTTACGCGTAGTACGGATACCGCATGCCTCCATCACTTCGAGCTTAGCGTCGGCTGTGTCGTCCCCGCCGGAGATTAACGCGCCTGCATGACCCATACGTTTTCCCGCTGGGGCAGTAACGCCGGCAATAAATCCGACAATGGGCTTGGTCATATTATCTTTTGCCCAACGCGCCGCCTCGACTTCATCCGGCCCGCCAATTTCACCAATCATGATGACGGCATCGGTATCCGGATCCTCATTGAACAACTTCAGCACATCAATATGCTTCAGCCCGTTAATGGGGTCACCGCCAATACCCACCGCGGAGGACTGGCCCAACCCGAGTTCCGTGACCTGTGCCACCGCCTCGTAGGTAAGCGTACCCGAGCGGCTTACAACACCAATACGCCCTTTGCGATGAATGTGTCCGGGCATGATACCAATTTTAATTTCATCCGGCGTGATCAGCCCCGGGCAATTGGGGCCCAGCAACAATGTTTTCTTGTCTTCTGCCCGCATACGGTTACGCAAGGCCAGCATATCGCGAACAGGAATGCCTTCCGTTATACAAATCACCAAATCCAAATCGGCGTCCACCGCCTCCCAAATCGCGTCTGCCGCGGCTGCGGGCGGGACGTAAATCACGGATACCGTTGCTCCCGTTTCTGATTTGGCCTCTTTCACGGTGCCATAGATGGGAATGCCATCAAAATCCTGCCCTGCGCGCTTAGGGTGCACGCCTGCTACAAACGCCGCTTCGCCATTGGCGTACTCGCGGCAAGCGCGTGTGTGAAACTGGCCCGTTTTACCGGTGATGCCTTGAGTCATCACTTTGGTGTCTTTATTGATAAGAATAGACATGGATAATTAACCTTTTGGAGTGTTCTTGACGTTATTGCGCAGCTTCAACGACTTTGGTTGCGGCATCGGCCATCGATTCCGCACTGATAATGGGAAGTCCGGATTCTGCCAGCATCTGCTTACCTAATGCTTCATTGGTGCCCTTCATGCGCACCACCAAAGGCACATCCAGATCCACTGCCTTACACGCCGTAATAATTCCTTCGGCGATAACATCACACCGCATAATCCCGCCAAAGATGTTCACCAAAATGGCCTTGACATCCTCGTTTGCCAGCATGATTTTAAAGGCTTCAGTAACCTTCTCGGCGGTGGCGCCACCGCCAACATCAAGGAAGTTTGCTGGCTCTCCCCCAAACAGTTTGATCGTATCCATGGTGGCCATGGCCAAACCTGCCCCATTAACCAAACAGCCAATATTGCCATCAAGCTGAATGTACGCCAAGCCATGCTTACTGGCTTCTATTTCTGCAGGGATTTCTTCATCCAAATCGCGAAACTTGACGATTTCCGGCTGACGGAATAAGGCATTATCGTCGAAGTTAAACTTGGCATCTAACGCGATAACATCCCCCGTACCCGTCACGATTAACGGATTAATTTCTGCCAACGAGGCATCCGTTTCCCAAAAAGCGGTATATAAGTTCTGGAACTCTGTGGCGGCCTTTTCAACAGAACCCTCGGGAATACCGATGTCACGGGCGAGCTCTTCGGCTTGTGCATCGGTTAAGCCTATGGCGGGATCTACAAATACTTTAATGATTTTTTCAGGAGAGGCTGCCGCGACCTCCTCGATCTCCATGCCACCTTCGCTGGAACCCATCACACAGACTTTCTGTGTGGCGCGATCAACCACCGCTGCGAGATAATATTCTTGTTGAATATCGGCGCCTTCTTCAATAAGCACCCGTTTAACCTTTTGACCTTCTGGGCCCGTCTGATGCGTTACCAGCTGCATTCCCAAGATGTCGTTAGCGAACTCGCGAACCTCATCCAGAGACTTCGCAAGTTTGACACCGCCCCCTTTACCTCGACCACCCGCATGGATTTGTGCCTTTACTACCCATACCGGGCCACCAAGCTTTTCAGCAGCCGAGACGGCCTCATCAACGGTAAATGCGGGGTATCCCTGGGGCACATGAACGCCAAACTTTTGCAGTAGCGCCTTGCCCTGATATTCATGAATATTCATTGATTACCTGTTTATAGAATAAAAAAATAAAGACCCTTGGTATCGTGAGACCCAACCACCGGGTAAAACGTTGGTCGAGCATCAAACTACCATTCACTGGATGCCTTTTTCGGCGTCTCGTACCATTTAGGATAATGTTTTTTGACCACTGGCCCATCCGCGCGTAACGCGTGGCACCCGTCGATCTGAAAAGGCCGTTTCTTGGGATCACTAATGCTAACTTGGTCGAGGGACTTGCGACGCTCACCAGCCCGACTTTGTATGGCAACCGTTGGCAAGACAAAGGCGAGCTCGGTTAAATGGGTACACCCTGCCGCGCGCCCAAAGCGCTCCCGGACCGCATGACGAAATCGACGCAAAAGATTTAACCCGACAAGATCGCGGTAGTCGGGCGCAATACTCGCACAAAACTCCCCATACGGGGCAGCGTCGTAAGCAGCCTCGGCCGCGGTAATGGTGAATTTTTCGTCAATGGTTACCCGTAAGTGCATATGGTGAATGGGCTTTCCAGCTTCGTGAGTGGAACCATTGTTGCGCGGGAAATCGTAAGTTTTTACGTCAATTAGCTCTGCTTCCAAATCCCAAAGACCATCGTCACGTTTATACGCATCAACAGTGATGGAGCGGGTATGCAGCTTTTCACGGGCAGCAGTTGGAGGCGATAAAGGCATAAATTTGATACGTCAGGAAGTAACTATCCAAAAACACAAGTCTTTAAGTATAACGCAGCTTATTCGTTATCCCATGGAATATCGCCAAGGACTTCGCGGATAACCCGGGCGCTGAAACCACGCGAAGCCAGAAAACGCTGCTGTTTGGCGTAGTCTTTAGGGGTTTGTGCCAGGTGTTGATATTTCTTTTCCCACACAGCATAGGCGGTATTGTAGTCACACCCCTCCCGTTGGGCGGCAAGTTCTTGAATCAAGGCCTCTTCAACGCCGTGTTGCTGGAGCTCATATGCAATACGTCGCCATCCGTAACGGTCCCCGCGCCGATTCAGTAAACTGTGGGCAAAACGTTTGTCGGATTGCCAATTTTCAGCAGCAAGCCAATCGAGCAATTGTGTTAATTGTTGAGTATTGTCGGCATGCGGCTCAAGCTTACGTGCCAGTTCACGACGTGAATGCTCACGCCGTGACAAGTAACCTATAGCACGTGCCTTTAGCGATGGTTTTCCGGTTTTCCCCGACGTACAAAGTTGCGTGCCTGCGGGGATTGGCGAAGTGCTGTTTTCAGGACGGGCCATAAAGAACGGCGGGCCACACGGATGGCGACCCGGGCTAATAGTCGGTTAATCATTGGAAGATTTTGTGGTTTCAGTGGACTCTGGAACATCGCTCGGCGCAACGCCATAGTGCTGCCTTACTTTCTGTTCAATCTCCTGAGCGATTTCCGGATTTTCCCGTAAATATTCACGGACGTTATCACGCCCCTGGCCAATGCGGGTGTCACCGTAACTAAACCATGATCCCGCCCTGTCTACAATACCAGCCTGTACCCCCAGGTCAAGGATTTCCCCTTGGCGGGAAATTCCCGTGCCATAAAGGATGTCGAATTCTGCTTGTTTAAAGGGCGGCGCCACCTTGTTTTTAACCACTTTAACGCGGGTTTCGTTGCCAACGATTTCATCCCCCCGCTTGATGGAGCCGATACGGCGGATATCGAGCCGGACCGAAGAATAAAACTTAAGCGCATTACCCCCGGTGGTGGTTTCAGGATTGCCAAACATCACACCAATTTTCATGCGGATTTGGTTAATAAAAATAACCATACAATTGGCGCGCTTGATATTGGCCGTTAGCTTACGCAACGCCTGACTCATTAAACGTGCTTGCAAGCCCGGCAGTGAATCCCCCATATCGCCTTCGATTTCCGCCCGCGGCACCAGCGCCGCCACGGAGTCAATTACGATGAGATCGACCGAGCCAGACCGGACCAGGGCATCGGTAATTTCCAGAGCCTGCTCACCCGTATCCGGTTGGGAGATTAGCAAATCTTCAAGGTTCACCCCCAGACGCGATGCGTATTGGACATCAAGCGCGTGCTCCGCATCCACAAACGCACACACGCCACCAAGCTTTTGCATTTCAGCAATAACCTGTAGCGTAAGCGTGGTTTTCCCGGAGGATTCGGGACCATAAACCTCCACCACCCGACCACGGGGCAACCCCCCAATCCCCAAAGCAATATCAAGACCCAGAGAGCCTGTAGAAACGGCCTGGAGGTTCTGATCAACCGCCTGGCCATCGCCATAGCGCATGACGGAACCTTTACCAAATTGCTTTTCAATTTGTGAAATCGCTGAGGCCAGCGCTTTCGCACGTTCTGCAGAAATCGCCTTCTGATCTTTTTGACTCATAAATAAGCCTTTGAATTAAATTAATAGGTGTAGCCTAGTTCCGTTAGCCTAGTGCATTATAGAGAATAATTATACTGTATGTTTGTACAGTTCAGGATGTTTTTATCGTAACACAACCAGGCTTGCATTCGATAGGAATCATCGTACAATCAAGCGTTTTCTTGGAGCAGACATTTACTATGTGGTTTAAAAACTTACGCCTTTTCCGCTTGCTTTCGAATTGGAATGAGACCGCTGAGAGCCTTAACAACGCTTTGGAGACCCAACGCTTTCACGCCGGCAGCAGCCAAGAGAAACAAAACCTGGGGTGGGTACCAACCGGGCCAGATGGCCGCTTGGTTCATGCCGTTGATGGGCACTATTTATTCACCCTGCGTACAGAAAAAAAGCTGCTCCCCAACAGCGTAATAAACCAGGTTGCCAATAGCCGTGCCTCTGAAATTGAAGCGGAACAGGGATGGCGCCCCGGTCGACGTCAAATGCGAGAAATAAAAGACGAGGTTACCGATGAATTATTACCCAAAGCGTTCAGTATATTTCATGATACCCGGGTGTGGATAGATCGCCAGCAGCGATGGCTTGTTATTGATGCCGCGGCGGTTAACCGGGCCAACGATGTCATTGGCCTACTGGCAAAAACACTCGATCCCTTCCCCATCGAACCGGTTTACCTGGCGCACAGCCCCAGCAGCGCCATGACGGATTGGTTATTAAATGACCAACCACCGGCCGAATTCACGATTGATCAAGAAGCGGAACTACGCGCCAGTGATGATACACGCGCCACGGTGCGCTTTGTTCGCCATACCATTACACCGGACGATGTGGAAACTCATATACAAGCGGGCAAGCGCTGCACACGCTTGGCGCTAACGTGGGCCGATCGCATTTCCTTCGTATTGACCGATGCCTTCGAAATCAAACGTCTCACGCCGCTTGACATCCTGACGGAGCAAACCAGCACACAAGCCGCCAACGAAGTAGAACAATTTGATAGCGATTTTGCGTTAATGACGCGCGAACTATCCCTCATGTTTGACGGGCTTATTGATGCCTTGGGGGGTGAGAAGACGGCGTAAATCATGTGCCGCAAACCGACTAATCAACCCCTGGTAGCAAGCTATCTTCTGGGCCAATATGGGTGGGTGGACTCCACGTGACATCCCGCAGGGAATGCTGAACCAAGTCTTCTACCCCCATTAAAACAGCAAAAATAGCCATCCTGATTGGAATTCCATTATCGGTTTGCCGGAAAATTGCCAATCGTGGATCTTCGTTAAGGTCAATACTCAGATCGTTGGCACCGGGCCGACTATCGCGCGGTAACGGGTGCATTACAATCACCCCATCGTCACAATAACGATCAATAACCGCCTTATTCACTTGAAATTCTGGTAAATAACCTTCCAGCTCCGTGCCCGCCAAGCGCTCCCTTTGTACTCGGGTGGTATAAATCACGTCAGACCCGGGTAAACCAGCTTCCAGAGAATTGGTTTGTTCAATCACGTGATTTCCCTGAGCCGCTTGCGCTAATACATGTTCGGGCATCTCCAGCCCGGGGGGTGATATTAATACAAATTTCAAATCCCGGTACAGTGCCAGTAATTTTATAAGGGAGTGAACGGTGCGACCATATTTCAGGTCGCCAACCAATGTGATCTGGGAGCCATCCAACAGCTTACCAAGCCGTGAAAACTCGGTAAGGATGGTATATAGATCGAGCAAAGCCTGGCTGGGATGCTCGCCAGGTCCATCCCCACCATTTACCACGGGAATATTGGTCGCACGCGCAAACTCCGCCACGGAACCTTCCTCCGGGTGACGTAGCACCATGGCATCCACGTAGCCGCTCATCACCCGACTGGTATCGTAAACCGACTCCCCTTTTGCCATGGAGGAAAAGGTAAAGCCTGTGGTGTCACATACCGATCCGCCCAAACGGCAAAAGGCTGCCCCAAAGCTCACGCGCGTGCGCGTGCTGGCTTCAAAAAATAAATTCCCCAGGACCGCACCCTCCAGCACACGACTGACTTTTTGGCGTCGCGCAATAGGTTGCATAATGTCGGCAATCCGGAACAACTCCTCAACAGATTCGCGAGAAAACTGATCAACCGACAATAATTGATGTTTGCCGTTATAGGCAATGCGATCTCTAAGGGGACCTTGCTCAGGGCTTTTACTATATTTCGCCAACAAGCTTTCATTCTCAACGATTTCTGTGACAAATCGTGTGACCACAGGCGGCATTGCCCGCGCCTGAGAAGACGAATCCGGAAGCAACCACGCATCCAGTTCTCGCCGCTTGACCCCAATACGTGAGGCAAATACATCGCGCGTAAGATTCAAGCGACGCATTGCGTCACGTAAAAATACCTGCTGAGATACGGACATGGTGGTTTATTCCTGTGGGGCTAACTGACCTTGCGCCGTGCCATCCTCTTCTTCCGAGACACCCGCAATTGCCCGGGCAACTGCCACGGCATTTTCCTCCGTACCCACGGCGAAAACTAAAAACTCATTGTCGATGGGCTCGGAAAACCCTGGCGCTGCTAATAAGGTTTGGCCAACAATTAATGCCAGACGCTTCCCACTATGAGCGGCCGTCGTATCTGCCACCACTTTTCGTGCATTGTCATTAAGCCCCAAAGCCAACACCCCATCGCCTTGCTCATTGGTGCCGGCCTGTACGCCTGTCATGTCCTGCTCAATTACTACCGGCTCCGGATTCAAATACAAGTTTCCGGATTCTAGCGGTACCGCTTGCCAACCTTCTTGTTCATTGGTGTCCGCCAGGAAAATTGCTACCGGCTGGCCACCCCCGCTTGCCGCTTGCGTGTCGCCTGCGTCCTGGTCTGTGTCAGACGCTTCAGGCGAGGCTTCAGCGGCCTGACTTGCCGTTGCCGCTGGTGTGGCTTGCTCGCTGGCTTGCTGCGACGGCGCAGTTGTTTCACACGCCGCCAGGGCAACAACCCCAACCACGGCAAACACACGAATTAGCATGCGTAAAATAGTCATAATCCCCCCAATGAAAGCATAAAACGGATAGATCAGGGAAAAGTTTACCAGTATTCTGCTAAAGGCCTGGGGAAAAAATATAGTGTATAATTAGCCGCTTATGTCGCTGACCACTAAATAACAACATAAGGGCCTGTAGCTCAGCTGGTTAGAGCAGCGGACTCATAATCCGTTGGTCGCCGGTTCAAGTCCGGCCGGGCCCACCAATGAAATTTGGTACATACCGGAGACATGGTTTACATTATTGCCAAATCTCATCGTCAACCTGTCTGACACCAACACTTTGGCCTGCTAATACGACACTCAGGTTAATTTTCTTCCTTTCAAAACACATACGCCCACAACTAGTAACCACAATAAGAGGGTTGTAGTACGGGTGTCTTATTAGTCAAACAGCTCATTAAGCGATCCCTCTTCCCCGGCATCCTCCTCCGGCTGTCCGAAGTCAAAATCTCCAAACCCTTCATCGTCTGTGCTGCTTAGGGCATCAAAAGCACCAGTATCGATTTCAACCGTACCGATATCCACTTCTTGATACCCGGACTTATAGTGCATCACAATGCCCGGAAATGCGAGTACCACCGCCACCATCACGATCTGTATCACAATAAACGGCACGGCTCCCCAATAAATCTGGCCCGTGGTTACCCGGGCGATTGGCTGGGACGTAATGCGATCTTGATAATCTTTTCGAGGCGCCACAGAACGTAAATAAAACAGGGCAAAACCAAAGGGTGGGTGCATGAACGACGTTTGCATGTTCACCGCCAACAAAATGCCCAACCAAATAAGGTCAATGCCCAAGGTTTCCGCCACCGGGCCAATCAACGGCACAATAATAAACGCCAGCTCAAAGAAATCCAGGAAGAAAGCCAGCAAAAAGGTCAGAATACTAACGGCAATCAAAAACCCCATTTGACCGCCAGGCAAGCTGGTCAGTAACTGTTCTACCCACACATCCCCATTCACCGCCCGAAAAGTAAGGCTAAACACCGACGAGCCAATCAGAATAAAAATTACAAAGCAGGTTAATGTGGCAGTTTTATCAATCGCTTGTCGCAGCAGATCAAAAGTTAACCGTCGGCGCATTAACGCCATTACCAAAGCACCTGTAGCTCCCATGGCACCACCTTCCGTTGGCGTAGCCAATCCAATGAATATGGTTCCCAACACTAAAAAAATTAACGCCAGTGGGGGAATCAATACAAAGGTGACCCGCTCCGCAATGGTAGACAGCACCCCTATTTTCAACAATTTATTAATGCCGGCGAGTACAAATGCGGTTGTTCCCCAAATCAGAATGCCACCAACAACCAACTCATCCACATAAAGATCAGGCGGGAAAACAAACCAAACGCAGCCTACAGCCGTCGCCGTCGAAAACGCCATTAAAACAAGTAATGAGGGGATCCCGTGGCCACCATCGGGCTCAATAAATACCCGACCCTCCGGTGGAATAGCGGGAGCAGCTTGTGGACGGATTAAGGCCACAAACCCTACATACAAAAGATAAGCTCCCGTTAGTAAAACGCCAGGGAGTAACGCGCCTTTATACATATCCCCAATAGATCGACCCAATTGATCCGCCAAAACAATTAACACAATGGACGGGGGAATAATTTGAGAGAGGGTTCCCGACGCCGCAATCACACCTGCTGCCAACTTGCGATCATAGCCGTAGCGCAGCATAATCGGTAAGGAAATCAGGCCCATGGATATCACGGAGGCGGAGACCACACCGGTGGTTGCGGCCAGCAACGCACCAACCACCACAACCGCCATGGCAAGCCCACCACGCATGGGCCCAAAAAGCTGCCCTATTGTCTCAAGCAAATCTTCGGCCATTCCCGAACGCTCAAGAATCAGCCCCATAAAAGTGAAAAATGGCACTGCAAGCAAAGCATCATTGGCCATAATGCCAAACACACGCTGCGGCAGGGCTTGCAACAAAGCGGTTGGCATCAACCCCAACTCAATTCCAATCAGGGCAAATAACAAGCCGTTGGCGGCCAAAGAAAAGGCGACGGGCAAACCAAGTAACAGGAGTAGCACCAAGGTGACAAACATGATTGGTGCGATATTGGCCAAAAAGAAAGCTTCCATTATGCAGGCGGTGATAGATTTTTCTTAGACGCATCGGACACTTTCATGTCCGTCTGATTATTTTGTATCTCTTGAATCAACACATCCTCGGGCGATGTGCTTTCAGTAGCGCCTGTTGGATCTGGACCCAGACCTCTAAGCCAGGCAACGCACTTGATCAAGTGCGACACGGCAGCAAGTATCAATAAGCCAAAGCCAAGGGGAATTAACAGGCGCGCGGGCCAACGAATCAGCCCCCCCGAGTTTGAAGACTGCTCATTGGTGACAAAAGCATCTACAAAAACCGGCCAGGCCAACCAGGCAATAATGATGGACACGGGAAGAATAAAGAAAACGACCCCAATAATTTCCACCCAAATACGCAAACGCTGAGGAAAAAACTGAGACAGTACATCTACCCGCACGTGCTCATTCTTATAAAGCGTGTACCCCGCCGTTAATAGAAATACAGCGCCAAACAAATACCACTGCAACTCTAACCAGGCATTTGAGCTCACACTGAATAATTTACGCACCACGGCGTTGCCTGCACTCACCAGGACGGCAACAAGAATAAACCAAGTAACCAGCCGTCCCAGCCGAATGCTCACCTGATCAATCCAGCGAGACACTGCAAGCAACGTTTTCATACGGGCATCACAAGCCTTCTTTGCGGGTCGACATCAAGTAGTTTTGTGCCGCACCATCATTCACGCTTGCCCATAGCAACTGTCCATCCCGAAACGCGCGCCAAGACTCATAAACCTTGGCAAAAGTTTCATCCTCATCCGCATACGACTCCAGGACTTCGCGAGTGGCTTGCTGCATGGCATCCATTACCTTGCGAGGCCATGACATGAGTTGCACGCCTTCCCCAACAAGCTGTTTGAGTGCATTGATGTTGTAGGCGTCGTACTTGGCCAACAAATCATTGGCCGCGAGGGCACACGCCGCATGCAAGGCAGCCTGATAGCGTTCCGGCAGCGCTTCCCAGCTCTCCTTATTCACGTTAAAGGCCAGATTTGCCCCCAATTCCATGACCCCCGGGCCATAGTAGTATTTGGCAACCTTGGCAAACCCCAACTTCTCATCATCGTAAGGCCCTACCCACTCAACGGCATCCAGCGACCCCTTTTCCATGGCGGGGTAAATATCCGCAGCCGCAATCTGCTGGGGAATGGCGCCCAACTTTTCATACACCATACTAAGCAAACCCGGTGTCCGGATGCGCAAGCCCTTGAAATCATCGGCAGTTTTAATTTTCTCCCTGAACCAGCCGCCCATTTGTGCGCCGGTATTGCCACAAGGGATTGCTATAGCGTTGTAATTACTATAAAGCTCATCCATTAACTCCCGACCGCCCCCATAGGTGAGCCAAGCATTTTGCTGACGCGGGGTGAGTCCAAAAGGCACACCCGTATCAAACACCAGGGCGGGATCTTTCCCCAAGTAATAAAAGCCTGCCGTGTGCCCGCATTCTGTGGTGCCATTTTGCACCGCATCTAACACTTGCAAGGGCGGAACCAGCTCCCCGGCGGCATAAGGCCGAATCGTAAACTTACCATCAGTAATGATGGCAACCTGCTCCGCAATCATTTCGGCAGAACCCCAAACGGTATCCAGTGACTTGGGAAAACTACTGGGCATGCGCCAAGTAATGGTTGGGCTTTCTTCAGCAACGGCAGGCGCGGCTACCAAAGCGCCCGCAGCCCCAGCAGTCATGGTTAAAAAACTGCGTCGTTTCATTGAACTTCTCCGGTTGATTAATTATTGATCGTTTAATCCAAACAATCGGGGGCTTGGCGTAGCATGCGACGGGCAAAGTATGCAAACGTCAATTCAAGAATGCGTGGTTTTACCAAGAAGTCATGGGATTCCTTGGCAAGCTCGGCTGGCACCGGCTTTACCGGCCCGATTGCTCGCGCTTTTAATTGCAACTCTGCAACCATTTCAAGCCAGAGTGCCATCACGGTAGCTTCTTCAATAGACTTTCCCGCAGTCAACAAGCCGTGGTTGGCCATTAGAATTGCCCGCTTATCGCCAAGCGCCTCAGAAATAATTTGCCCCTCATCGTCGCCTATGGGCAAGCCGGGCCATTCTGGCAAATAGGCACAATCATCAAAAAATGGGGTGGCATCCATGTGCGCAACGACCAGCGGCTCCCCAACCATGGACAACGCAGAACAGGCGGGCGGATGGGTATGCACAATGCACTGCAATTCCGGCCGATGACGGTAGACCCACAGGTGGAAGCGGTTGGCGGGATTGGGCAGGGATTTGCCATCCAAAGGTCGCAAGTCATCGTCGATCTGAATGAGATTGCTGGCTTGGGCTTCATCCGCACCAACCCCGAAAGGTAAGGTCCAATAGGTGTCAGGCTCATCGCCCTTCGCCGTAAATTGGCCTGCCAATCCCCCATGCCAATGCCCTTGATCCGCCAGCATGCGGCAGGCCAAGGCAATTTTCTCCTGGGTATTCCAATGCTGCGTACCAGGCGCATCCAACTCTTGTAGCTCACGATCCACGCGCTCACGCAATGCCGCTTTCTCTTGGGTCGCTGGTGAGGTCATATCCACTTACTCCTAAAAGATGACTAAGGTCACATAATGCCCATAGGGCAACTGGTTGCTTTAGGCTTTAAGTTTAACCAACGTATCCTCACGAGCTATCAGGGTTATCCCGTGGGTATAAGACGTGCATGTAAAATGGGTCGCCAGTCATCAAACGGTGCCCTTTTATGTCATCAGCAAACCTCAATCAATCGCCGTCGCAAGCGGGCATTCCAGATTTTCAGCAAATCGGTCTGCGGATACGATCAACACGTCATCGAAAAAACCTTACGCTGGCAACCGTTGCCGAGCAGGCACAAATTGATAAAAGCTTTCTTTCACGCATTGAACGCGGCGAGAAATCCGCCTCCGTAGGCACCTTGCATATGATTGCCGCCGCCTTACAGACAAGCTTGTCATTATTATTAGGCGAAGGTATCCCCAAAGAAGCCATCCGCGTTTCGCGCCATGACGACCGCACCCCACCCCCCGAACCTGGCAACCAAAGCCGCGCCCATCACTTTAAAACCATTCTTCCCGCGGGCCTGGAAACACAACTTTCGGTGATGGAACTGTGGGTGGGAACGGAAGGCCTCGAAGAAACCGTTGTGCATGGAGGCGAAGAAGTTATTTTCGTGTTAGATGGCACGGTAGAAATAGATTTCAGTGACTATCGCGTCACTTTAGAAGCAAGCGACAGTGTTAATTTCCCGGGTTACCTACCCCACAGCCTTTACGCCAAAGGCGATACTTCGGCCCGTGTTTTAGTAATTATTGCCGGCGATGGCAATGCGTAGGCCTTCTTGATCCTCAAACTTTGTTATAGTAGTAGCCAAGCAACACGGGGTGCCTGCGCACTTTTTTACTAAAAGGTGGCACCGCAGGCTGAGACAACACCCGTAGAACCTGATCCGGATAATACCGGCGAAGGGATGATTGCTTCGCACCCTGCTACTCTCAGCCATGCGGTGCGTTGTCAGGCAACCCTTCGCCTCAATTTGACAAGGGTATGTCATGACAAAAACTGAATCTCCCTTCCCCCTCCATGACCAGCTGGTTCTCATTACAGGCGCCGGGCGTGGCTTGGGCGCCCATTTAACGCGGGCATTCTTGCGCGAAGGGGCACGTGTCATTATTAATTATTTAAACAGTGCCTCGGCGGCCGCGGAACTTGCCGCTCAAGCACCTGAGCGTACCCTGGCGCTACAGGCGGATGTGAGCAACAAAAGTGCCATCAAAAACCTGGTTGAACATGCCTGTTCCCACTTTGGCGGGCCCATCACAACGGTCGTCAATAATGCGTTACCAGAGTTTTCGTTTAACGGTGATGAGCGCGCAAAAGCAGAGTCGATTTCTTGGGATGCCCTACAGCAACAATTCGATGGCATCGTCCAGGGGGCATTAAACACCGTGCAAGCCTGCGCATCCGGAATGCGACAGTCAGGCTTTGGGCGCGTGATCAACATTGGGACCAACCTGTTTCAACACCCGGTGGTGCCCTACCATGATTACACCGCTGCCAAAGCCGCCCTTTTATCGCTAACCCGCACCCTATCGCATGACCTGGGTCCTGATGGTATTACTGTCAACATGATCTCCGGCGGGCTGTTACGGACCACGGATGCCTCAGCGGCCACCCCCGAAGCAGTCTTTGACCTCATTGCCGAAAACACGCCCTTACGTCGTGTTACCACGCCCGCTGAATTTGCCGATGCGGCACTCTTTTTTGCTTCCCCGTGGGCGCGGGCTGTGACCGGCCAAAACCTCATCGTTGATGGCGGCCTGGTGAAAGGATAAAGGTCACGCTATGAAACGCTCGCAAATGCATCTCAATTTGTTTATTCATGGATGCGGCCACCATCGTGCAGCCTGGCGCCACCCACAATCCCGCGTAGAAGATCTCGGGAATATTCAGTACTTCGAGGACCTCGCGCAAACGGCAGAACGCG